>Ga0194035_1000255_pt1 | contig 32354 bp, 39 predicted proteins | sample JunL2320m_MetaG_FD_148680 | JGI IMG/M metagenome (GOLD analysis project Ga0194035, IMG submission 148680) | Anoxic zone freshwater microbial communities from boreal shield lake in IISD Experimental Lakes Area, Ontario, Canada - Jun2016-L239-20m | ecosystem: Environmental > Aquatic > Freshwater >...
TCGACGACAGGCCGCCGAATCCGGTCTCGTTCAGCGAGAGATCGACGACCAGCCCTTCGCGCATGACGCTGGGAAACGTCTGCAGCACCATCTGGAAGAAGACGAACAGCGCCGCGGTGCCGAAGACAACGCGACCGCGCCGCAGCGACAAACGCGTGCCCCGGTCAGTAACCGAACCGGAACTCATGGCTGTACGAGCCGTCATCGCGACGAGTGACGACGTCGACGCCCCGGGCGCCCCGGTAGGCACCGGTGCCGCCGATGATCGCGCGCTCCTGGGAGTCATTGCGGGGCAGGCCCACCTCTTTGTCGGTGCCAAGGGGCGCGAAGGTCGTCCCGATCGTGAGGATCGTTCCGTCAGGCAGATCGAAGGTGGTCTCCACCGTGCGGATCTCACCTGCTGAGGACGCCGACGGGCGCGGTGCGGGCACCGCCGCGATCGTCGCGGTGCCGAAATACCAGCCGGCATCCTTGCCCTCGGCGGTGACGAGCCTGTCCTCCCAGTAGAGCGCATCGGCCACGCTGGGGCCCACCGGCGGGGCATCGAAGAGGGTCTGCGCCTGCCCGCCTTCTGAGTAGACGGTGAAATTCGCCGGGCCAACGGGGGAGTTCCCGCACCCCGCGAGGAGGATTGCCACGCCCGTGGCGAGACTGGCGGCTGGCTTCACACGCATGGGATGCCTTTCTCACGGGGACGGCCGATGGTTGGACGGTACCCGTGACAGACCGTCCGGCGGATGCGTGTGCAACTTTGCTCAGTAGGCAGCGGCATCACCGCGAAGTACCGTGATGCGATGCTGCGCCGGATTGCATTCACCTCCGTGCTGGCGGCCTGCGTTCTGGCCGGGGCGTCCCCGGCCGTCGCGGACCCCGAACCCGCACTGCCGCCGATTCCCAACACCTTCGCCTACCGGCCGGTCAATCCGGCGAACTACACCGTCAACGGTGGCCGGTGGTTCGCCTTCGCCGGGCCGCCCGGAGTCGTGTGCGTCCTGGACACCATTAACGGCGAGTACGGCTGCAGCGGCCCACTGCCTGGCGCCCCGGGCGGCGCCAACCTGGTCAGCGCGGGGCCCAACGGCATGCCGGCGTTCACCACCACCGAGATTCTTCAGTACGCCAAAGCCGGGGCGGTGCTTCCGCTGCCGCCCAACACTCGGCTGAGTTATCGGCAGGTGGCCTGCGGGGTGGACGACGCCGGCGTGGTGGCCTGTCTGAACACCCGCGACCAAGTGGGGCTCGTCGTCGGACCTAACGGGAGTTTCGCGGCCTCGAATGCGCCGGCTCCGGTGAGCCCGCCGGTGGCCGCGCCCGCCTAGTACTGGCGCACCTTCCGCACCCTGGCGACCGGGAAATGCGCCCTTTTTGTGCGATAGTGAATATCACGGGAGAGTCCGGCGGCAGCGATTCCGGCGTCGTCCTCGGGAGGGAATGGCAATGCGGGCAGCAGCGGCGGTGGGGCGGGTCGGGGGCCTGGCCGTCGCAATGGGCATCGGCGCGGCGGTCACCATTGGATGTGCCGGCGCTGCATGGGCTGATTCGACCGACTCGTCTCCGGCGTCATCGGCCGGCCCTCCCGGTCATCGCGCGCCAGTGAGTTCGCGCAGCCATAAACTCCCACCGGCGGCCGCACGCACGGCCAGCCAGCCGGCCGGAGGCGCCGCCTCGGTGCCCGTCACGAGTTCCGCCCCTGCGATACGAGCCGCTTCACGGGTGGATTCGGCCCGGCCTATCGCGCGTCGCCAGGCTGCCAGGACGACCGCTTCGACCGCCAGGGCGACGGCTGCGGCCACGAACGTCAACCCCTTCGCGGCCTTCTTCTTCAACGCGACACCATCGCTGAGTTGGGCAGCTGATCCCGGGCAGGGCGCCAATGGTGTTGTCACCGGAATGCTCGACGCGACCGATGCCGAAGGCGACCCGCTGCGTTTCACCGTCACGGCCGCGCCGTCGAACGGAACGGTGGCGGTTGGTACGGATGGCAGCTACACCTACACCCCAGCTGAGTCATTCGCGTACGACGGAACCACCGACAGCTTCACCGTCGCCGCAAGTGATGCCGGCGGTGGGTTCCACCTCCACGGACTGGTTGGCTTGTTGAATCTGCTGACCCTCGGATTGTTCGGCTTGAGCGGACACACTGCCACGGTGACCGTTCCGGTGACGGTGGCACCCTGGCGGCAGTACAACTCTGCGCCGACGGCAACTGTCACCGTGGGTGAGCCCGATCCGACCACCGGCGAAGTTCTCGGCCGAGTGGCCGGCAGCGACCCCGATGGCGACACCCTCACCTACAGCGCACCGGGGACCACTGCCAAGGGCAGTGTGACGATCGACGTCGGCACCGGGGAGTTCACCTTCACGCCGAATTCCGGTCTGGCCGCCAGTACCGACACCTTCATCGTCACGGTCACCGACGGCTATGGCGGCTCAACACCGGTCGACGTCACGGTCCCCGTCGCGGCGTTGGTGACAGACACCGCGATGGTCACCTACGTCTTCAACTACGTCGACGGTGTTCAGTACTGGTCCGCCGACGCGATCAACGCGCTGCAGTACGCGGCGGACAGGCTCGCGTCCTACATCGTGGTCAGCCAGCCGGTGACGCTGACCTTTGACGTGACGGCGGTCGACGAACCTGACTCGGGCACGCTGGCAGCGACGGGTAGCGATCTCAGTGGATCTGGTTCCGGCTACGTCTACACCGTGGTGCAGGAAAAGCTAATTCAGGGGCTGGACTCGAATGGATCGCTGGCCGACGGCGCCATCGATGTGAACTTCGGTATCCCGTGGGCTTACGGCGACACCGTCGGCAGCGACGACTACGACTTCGTCTCGACGATGATGCACGAGTTGATGCACGCGTACGGCTTCCTGTCCTACCTCGATGACGTCGGATACAACGACGGTAGACAGTGGCCGGTATTCGACAGCTTCGTCACCGACCAGAATGGAACGTTGGTGATCAACGGCTCCTACCGGTTCAAGACCGCGTTCAACACGAACCTGACCGGAGGTAACGGCGGGCTGTACTTCTCCGGCGCTAACGCGGTGAACGCCTACGGCGGGCCGGTACCGATCTACACGCCCGATCCGTGGGAGAGCGGAAGTTCGGGCTCGCACCTGGACGACTACACCTTCGTCGGTCTCGACGCCCAGCTGATGAATGCGCTTTCCGATACCGGACTCGGCGTCCGGGTCCTGAGCCCGGTCGAGCAAGCAATCCTCGAGGACCTCGGCTACACGGTGTCGACCCCGAGCTGGGCCTCCCTCATGTTCGTCGGGTTAATCTTCCTGCGCCGTCGTCGGGTTCAGTGATCACGCAGGCACCGGGCGGACGACAATCCCGACCCATTCGGCACCTGTGCGCTGCTAAGTTTTGACGATGCAGAAGCCATCGTTGACCGATTGGCGTTCCCTCTACCTCTACGCGGTCTGTTTCGTCTGCATCGTTGTGGTCATCTTCACCACGCTGTCTCTGGTCGACAACGTCATGAGCCTGGTCTACCCCAGCCCGCCCTATATCGATCCCTACAGTGCCCAGCCGGTCGAGCTAGACCGGGAGTTGCTCGAAGAGCAGAACCGGATCAGCGAGCACCGCTCCGGCGTTGTCGGCCTGGTGGGCAATATGGCCGCCTACGTGCTGGTGGTACCGCTGTTTTGGCTGCACTGGAAACTGGCTAACAAACCGGTACCGGTGGAGGGATAAGGCGGGCAGCGCGCAAAAACGGTCGCGCCGATTCGGCCTCGTCGTTATCGTGGTGTGCGCATGGCGCGATGGGCGCCGACCGGACGAATCGAGGCCACTGCCAGTGGATGCTTTGCCCCTCATCATTATCTTCTCCGCGGTTGTGATCATCGGGCTGATCTGGGCCGCCCTGCGGGAGACCATCCGCCGGGATCGGGCGACGATCAAAGCCGATATGGACGAGCCCGAAGAGATCGAGACCTACAACGAGACCTGGCGAGACGAGAAGTAGCGCGCCGCTCAGCCCTGGCTCATCGACAACCCGATGCAGGTGCCGAGGTGCTGCGGGGTGCAGGGGATGCCGTCGACCGTCGGTAGTTCGTTGGGGCCGCCGCCGTACACAGCGCCCGTTTGCGGTGGCGCGGGTGCGACGGCCTGCCCGCCGCCGGAGGTGCCGCTGACGCAAACACCGCTGTAGTCGCTGGGCACGGTTCCGTACGGACATGCCGAGGCCGGTGCGGCGGTGGCACACAGGCCGGCACCGATTAGCGCCGCGCAGGCGCCCGCGCCGAGGAAGATTCTCATATCGCTGAGCCTAGTGGTTGTTTCGGGATCGCGATGTGTCATAGGTCCGCGGTATTATTGGCCTCGCTCACGAGTGGACGTCTGTTCGGGTACCTGGCCCGTCGTCCCGGCAACCGCGCGACCACCGCACGGTGCCCCAGGGGAAGAGCTGGTACGCCCCCGCTACGGCGGGGCGTGCAAGTGGTGGGTGCCCGAGTGCGGTACCGCCGGAACGGCGAGCAATGACAAGCGAACTCAGCGCCAGTGACAAGGCGATTCGTGACCGCATCACAGAACTGAGCGTGCACATCCCGTGCGGCGGGCTTCGGGGTCCGCAGCGGAGCTGGCGATGGCAGTCCTGCCGGTGCGAGGACCACCCGCAGAAGTGGCAGGGCTCTGACGTCTCTCGCGCGAGAGATCTCTGCATCATCTGCTTCCGCGACACCGCGGGGGGCCCGTCGCGGTGGGCGTGGGAGGCGTGCGAGCACTGCCGCGAGGTCAACATTGCGATCCAACGCCGATCGGGCGTGCGGCCGTTCGCACTGGGCCGGCACAGCCTGATGAACGGGATCGGCATCCGCGGTGGGATGCCCGAGGATGTCGTCGACCAGCAGATCCTCAAGCTGGTGGAGTTCGCTCGCGGCAACAGTCGCCTGCACGCCTGGCGGGACACCGAGTATCCGCGCCTGGCCGGGTCATTCGATCCGCTCGCCGATATCCCGTTGTCGGCCTGGCAGGAACAGTGGGTGCCGAGCCTGGAGGCGTCGTGGGATGCGTTCTCCCGGCTGATCGGTTTCAGCCTGCCTCTCGATGTGGACGTGCAATGAGCGACGAGATCGAGGCACGCAGGAAGAAGGTGCAGCGCGGGTGGATCGCCGATCCGCCGCCGGCCGTGGTGGAGCCGCTGCCTCCGCACCACATCACCAAGTGGCACACGATGATGGGCACGCGGAATCTGTTGCGCAAGAGGGAATCCGGGGGAGGTGTCGATGGCTGATGAATCCGATGCGCAGGTTCTTGCCCGCTACCGCGAGCGCTGCGGGAATCCCTATATGACCCTGACGACGGCGCGTGCCCTGCATACCCTGCACAGGCGATACCGCCATCTGAGTACCGCGGCACAACAGCGCACACGTCGGGAGCGCGAGGCTGAGCTGGAACGTATTCGGCGCACGATCTTCGGCCGGGACGCGGTTGCGTCGCCCTCGGCGGTTGAGGAGTGAGTCTGCGCGACGCTCCGATCGGAATTTGTCGGAGGTACCTGGCACGCTGCCGGTCATGTCATTCGGCTTTGTAGAAACCCTCTTTGAGGGTGAGAGCAATTCGTGCGGGGACGGCGATTGGTTTGAGTTCGGCCCGGGCGGCATCTTGGCCGTCCACTACGCACGGGAGAAGAACCGGGATTCCCGTTACTTCGCGTCCTGGGCTTGGCGTGATCTTTGCACCGACCAGCCGCCCGGCCCACTCACTGAGGCAGCTCCGCGCTGGGGCTTCCATCACGCTCGCGACTGAGCGTGCGCGCGACAAGGGCGCCCTGATCGGGGACTGATGTCGTACCTCTCCGGGAGAATTAGAAGAAAGGGATCAATCCCCGCCAGAACAAGGAGCCCCATGCCTACTGAAGTCACCGCCAGCGTCCTGATCGGACCACTCTCCGCCGATTCCGTACACGGACGGTCGGAATCTGCCGCGTCGAAAAAGGCATTCTGCTCAAGCCACGTGCTGACTCTCATGGAGGGGTCACGCGCCACCTGGGTGATGCAGCGCTGTCCGGAGTTGGGTCACCCGATCCCGACGTGGTTCATCCGCCCATCGGTGCCCGAGCATCTGCTCGGGGCCGTGGTGCTGGGGTACGTGGCACTGATCTCACCTGAGGCGATTCAGAGTTCGGACGCCCTTCGCGGTGCCGTCGTCGTGGATACGGATAAGAGCGAGGTTCGTATCCTTCCGCTCACCGATGCACTCGCAGCTGAGGTATTCGCGGTCTGCGGCCGGCATGTGTACGGGTTAGTCACCCGACTGCAGGGCAGTACGGTCTGCGACTACGAACTGCGAGCTGCGGCGGATAGCGGCTTCCTGGTTTCAGCGGTTGGTGCGCACCAGCCCTGGCTGGCCACATAAGAACAGGCAGAGCCACTTCATCAGCCGACAATCAACTGCTGAGCCCGCTGAAAAGACACGCCCAGAACTTCTCCCACATCGCGAACTGCAACACCGCTCGCGGCAAGGTCTCGCGCCAGTTCCCTCGCCTCCAGCGCCGCCGCAGCCGCATACCGATCGGCGATTTCACGGTCAGAGACAACCCGCTTAGCCCGGGCAGTGACGTCAATGCCGTCGACGGTGACAGTGATTATCAGGTCAACGTCCGATGGTGCGGAATCTGTGACAGTGCAGATGAAGTCACGCGCTTCTGCGGGAACGTCGGCCAGCCGGCGGGCCTGGGTGGTGTCACCGACGTTGATCGCTCCATCGGCGCCGACATAGCCGTCTAGCTCGGGAACGGCGATCATCCACCATCTGTCGTCGCGGGTGATGTTCACGCGGTAGGTGTGCATCTCAGTTCTCCTCGCAGTTAGTGCGGCAGCTGCCGATCGCCCCGTTGACCTTGTGGCGCACGCCGGGACTAATCGTGCGATGACCGGTCGGAACAGAGACGCTGTATCGGCCATGACGGCAGGTCCAGGCGGTGTGGCTTCCTTTGCCGTCCCGCTTGGTGAAGCCCGCCGCAGTGAGCTGCTTCACAACTTCCCGGGTTGGGGCCGGTGCGATCACGAGAATAGTCTATGCAACTAGACGTAATATAGTCTATATGCATTGACTGAAAAAGTCGTACCAAGGAACCGGCTAGTCAGAGGGAAACGCCACGATGCTGTCACGTCGTCATTGTGGCTGGCCGGGCCGGCATCGGTGCGCGCTATCCACATGCTTTCTAGAATCCGCCATGTAGTATATAATCAACCGCGTGGCCTTGAGTATCAAAGACCCCGAGGCCGATCGGCTTGCTCGAGAACTGGCAGCTCGCACCGGTGAGACCCTGACGGAAGCGATCGTGGTCGCCCTCAGAGAACGGCTGGCCCGCGAGACCGGGCGGACCAGGGCGGTCCCGCTCAGTGAGGAACTGGCATCGATCCGCCGTCGATGCGCCGACCTGCCGGTGCTGGATGCCCGCGCCAGCGACGCGATCATCGGCTATGACCAACACGGCCTGCCCACCTGATGGTGATCGAGACTTCCGCGCTCGTGGCGATGCTCACCAACGAGCCGGAAGCGGAGAGGTTCGAGGCCGCGGTAGAGGCCGACCCGGTTCGGATGATGTCGACGGCGTCGTATCTAGAGGCGGCCATCGTCGTCGAACAGCGGTTCGGTGAGCCGGGCGGGCGAGAACTGGACCTCTGGCTGCATCGGGCCGGTGTCGACCTGGTCAGCGTCGACGCCGAGCAGGCCGATGTCGCGCGGTCGGCCTACCGGCGCTTCGGCAAGGGACGCAATCGCGCTGGCTTGAACTACGGGGACTGCTTCGCCTACGCCCTGGCGAAGGTCAGCGGCGAGCCGCTGCTCTGCAAAGGAGACGATTTCGCCCGTACCGACATCGGTGGGGTCGACGCAACCTCTTTGGGGTAGCGCTGGCTCCTTCGGGTAGCACTGGTCGAGCTAGAGCGACCGGTCGCGCGCTGACCGTCTGCGGAACAGTTGAGCCGGCCGGCCGCGTAAACCGGTGTTTTCAGATTTCACGCCGGTGGGTACAAGGAGATTTTGCATCCGGCGTCGAAAGGCATCGCGTTTCCACGGCGGCTCGTCGTTATCGGCGACGGCGTCGTGGACGAGTCGCAGTTCGCGGAGTGTGAATGTGTTCCCCAGTAGCCGGTCGGGGTCGGGTTGCTCCTCGTAGCGCGACCGGACGTACTCTTTGGCGCGCTTGACGATATTGGGGTGGTCCCAGGCCAGCTCGCCGGGCCGGTCCACCGAGACGATCCGGGTGTCTTTCGCGATTCCGGTGCCCAGCGACTCCAACTGCTCGGGGCGTACCACCGCGACGTGGGCCACGGACAGCACCCAGTCGCGCTCGTCACGGTCAGGGTCGTCGAACACGCCCAACTGCATCGGCTTGATGTCCTGCACCCCGAGTTTTTCTTCCAACGAGCGTTCGACGGCACCGGCCAGCGTCTCGCGTTCACGCAGAAAGGTGCCCGGCAGTGCCCACTTGCCGCTGTCCCCGCGCTCCATCTCCACCACCAGAAGTCCGCGATCGGGGTCGATGGTTAACAGCGCGGTGTCCACGGCGACGATGGCGCGGGGGAATTGATAGCAAAAATTGTCGGTGGCTTGCGCTACCGTTGAGTCATCTGGATCAGGTATCTCGTTGTTGCGCATAGGGACCAGGATAGCAATTTGCTCAGTATACGCGCAAATGCTACAGTATGAACAGTTCCGGGGGATCGCAGCAGTTCCGGCCGCTGACAACTCGCACAACGCACTAGGAAAAGAGTCCATACGTCCATATTCGAACAGGGGAGGGTTCAAACATGACACACACGAAAACTGATGCGCTGGTTGTCCTCGGTGATACCGCCACCGAGCAGCACGCCGAGATGTTCGCGATCCGGGCCGCCGAGCATGGGGTGATCATCTCCGGGATCTTCGCCTTCGAGGTCGGGGAAGCCGCCGCGGCCGATGATCTGGCCGAGGTCGAGGAGGTGGTGGCTGCTTTGAGCAAAGCCATCGCTACCCGACGGGACATTTGGATGCCCTATGCCCGCGAGGATCTGGTTCGGGAAGAGCATGCGCGCCGGCTCTGCATGGTTCTGCAGCGTCACGGGCTGACTCTGCGGGTGGGCCCTAACCTGTTCGCCTGTCCGACCGAAGGTGGGCCGAATGCCATCGATAGCGCGCTGCGCGCCGAGGTGCGGGCCGTCGACGCCCTCGATCACGCCGTGATCGCCGCGGCCGGTATTCAGACCCTGGGCGTCGAGATTAATGCAGCGTTGGGCATTGCCGGTTCGCCGTCGTCAGCCGTCAGCGCCGAACCGGACATGACCTACTTCGGCACGGCCGACGTGGCGAAGCTATTCCGCAAATCGCGGAACTGGGTCAGGTGGGCGCTGCGGAACAACGTCTTTGTGCGCAGAGACGGCACGCCGATCGAACCGGTCCGCCTCGGCACGAGCTCGCGCCGCCGGTTCACCGTGCCACTGCTGCACGACATGGCCAAGGCCGCGTATCGGCGCGGGATTCTCGACGAAGTCGAGCTTGAGGGGGTGCTTCGGGAGTTGGCCGGTGTGGAGCGGTAACGGGCGGCCGGCAGCCTCGCGCTGCACCGACACCCATCCATCAACCAACAACCCAAAGGAGATTTCTATGACTAACAACAACAATCAGCAGCAGTACCCCTCGTGGGAGCACGACTCGGTGGTCCATGGTTACTGGGTCGAGCCCGGTCGCCTGCTCGCCACGGAGTACCCCGGCGCCAAGGACGAAGAGAAAGCCCTGCGAAAGCTGCGGGTCCTGCTCGACGCCGGCATCACCTCGTTCGTCGACCTCACCGAGGCTGGCGAGATGACTCGGGGCGGAGCGGCCATGGTGCCCTACAACGGATTGCTGGGTCCCGATGTCGCCTATAAGCGGTTCGCCATTCCCGACACCTCCGTCATCGACGATGCCGGGTATGACCGGATCCTCGACTACATCCGAGCCGAGCACGACGCCGGAAGAGTCGTCCTGGTCGCGTGCTGGGGTGGCAAGGGTCGCACTGGAACTGTGGTGGGTTCGTGGCTCATCGACACCGAGGGCGTGGGCTATCCGGACGTGATCGACCGCATGCAGGAACTGCGTCGCGGATCGAGCAAGGCGGACCACCGGGTCCCCGACACCGATGAGCAGCACGATGTCCTTCGCCGTCGCGCCCAGCGAAGGGAGGCCTGATATGACCACTCATGACTGGTTCAAGAATCTCGTGGGGTTCAGCGAGCGTGACGGCTACGAGGCCGTTCAGAGCCGGTTGACCGTCGAGGGCGACGAACTCGTCTCGACGGTCAATGGCAAGCGCTACGGCATCGGCGAGCTCACGCTGCCGACACTGGCCGAACTGCGGGCCCGGGTCAATCCGGCTCGAGGGCAGCGCAGTTCGGCTCGTGTCGTGGTCGCCGATGTCGGCCCATTGCACTCCAAGCCCGAGTTCGAAGGTGCGCTGTTCCAGGTGGCCTCCCAGTTCAATCTGCTGGAGATGATCACGCAACATCGCACCCCCGAGGAAGGCGTGACCGGTTATGTGGACGATCCCACACAAGGGCCGGCGTGTGCGATGGCGGCCGCGGCCGGCACGATCTACCGGAACTATTTCGTTCCGGTGGGTGATCGCATCGGGCAGAACCGTAACCATCAGCTTGATGCACTCGCGGGTGTCGGTGCGGCCCTGTCGGACCTGACCGATCTGCCGGTGAGCGCGCTGTGGAACATGCAGAACGGTTATGCGCTCTGTACCGCCGAGGGCCTGAGGGCAATCGCGTATCTCCTCGACACCGCGTCCGAGGACGTGATCGACGAGTTGCGCGCCAAGCTGGCCATCGGTCTGCATCGTGACGTCGAGGTCACCGACGGCAGCGGTCGGCGGGTCTCGCAGGTGTACTGTTCCGCGCTTCCCGTGGGCTACTCCACACTGCCCAGAAAAGATTGGGAGCCGTTCGCGCGCCTGGTGTTACAGGCGTCGTATGAGGCAGTCATGCTGGCGGCGGTCGAGCAGGCCAGCGCAGGCGGCTCCACGACGGTGTTGCTGACCCGCATCGGTGGCGGTGTCTTCAGTAACGGAGAGGACTGGATCGACAGCGCCATCGAACGGGCCATGGGCATGGTCAACGATGCCGGCCTGGACATCGTCTTCGTGGCGCACGGATCCGTCAGCCCGGGAATCCAGGCGATCGTGGACCGATATCAGCGGTGAGGGCGGACGTGGCGGCGGGGTCGAGAACCTCGTCGCCGCTCTCCACCTCGAGGCTTCCCCGCAGTTCCTCGATGGCGATGATGGGTTCCGGCCCGAGCAGTCATTCCCCTGCAAGGGCGCCGCCGGTCATCCCAACAATGATGTACCGCTGGACGGCGAAAGCGAGGACCAAGACTGGCACGACAGTGACAGTGCCCACCGCGCAGATCTGGCCCCAGAACGTACCGATCGGCGTCATGAGGTTCGGCACCGCGACAGGAAGCGTGGCAGTTTTCTTGCCTGTCAGGATCAAGGCGAAGAGGAACTCGTTCCAAGAGTTAATGAAGCAGAAGATCGCGGTTGCGGCGAGCCCGCCTCCCGTCAAAGGCAACACGATTCGGAGGAACGTACCGAACGTCGAGCACCCGTCAAGTTGCGCCGCCTCATCGAGCGATTGTGAAACAGCCATGAAGAATCCGCGCATCATCCAAACCGTGAATGGGATCGAGAAGGTCAGATGAGCGATGATTACCGCGAGGTACGAGCCCCCAATACCGATCTTGTTCGCCAGGACGAATAGCGGAACCGACAAGACGATGGCAGGAAGTAGCCGCGCCGCCAGAAGCAATAACAGGTAAGTGCCCTGGAATCGACCGCGATGTCGGCTGAGACTGTAGGCGGCGGGCACCCCGACGAGAAGCGCGAGAACAGTGGATACCGCCGCAACGATGAGAGAGTTCGTGAGGTTGTCGCCGAAGCCCTTCGCACTGAATGCCTCGACATAGTTGGCCATGGTTGGTGAGAAGGTCAGTTGCGGCGTGCTTTCGAAAATGTCGACTCGGTTCTTGAACGAGCTTAGAACCATCCAGATCATGGGTGAGAGATATGCCAGAGTCAGCACGCCGAACACCAACAGGGTCAGTCCTGTTTTGGCGTGACGGACAACGGGAGTTGCGGCCGAGGTCATAGCTGGGCTTCGTTCCGCGTCAGGACGCGATAGAGGACACCACACAGGGCTAGGACGACGACGAAGGTGACCAGACCGAGTGCGGCGCCGTAGCTGAGGTCCCAATTGAGGAAGCTGACACGATACTGGTAGAGATCGTTGACCGTGGTCGCCGATCCTGGACCTCCACCGGTCAGGATGAAGACCTTGTCAAACTCTCGGACGGCTTCGGTGGCTCGGAAGAGAATCGCCACTACGAGAACCGGCTTGAGCATGGGAAGCATGATGTAGCGATAGGTCTGAAAAGTTGACGCTCCATCGATGCTCGCCGCCTCGAATGGCGATAGGGGTAGGGCGCTCAGGCCGGCAACCACCATCAGGGCGATGAATGGGAACCACTCCCACACATCAACGAAGATCAGCGCTGCGAGGGCAGTAATGCCGCTATTCAAAACACCACCATTCGGATCGAGGCCGATCTTGCTCATCACCCATGTCAGGTAGCCGAATTGGGCATTGAAAGCGAAGTTGAACATCAGGCCGACGATCAGCGGCGTGGTGATCATCGGTAGTAGCAATAGCGACGTGACGGCCCGCCTGAGCCTCACGAGGCGGTGGAGAATAATTCCTACAACAGTTCCGAGGATGGTCTCGATGGTCACCGCACAAATGACGAAGACCAGCGTCACGATAATCACATTGAAGAAGTCTCTGTCGTGCAGAACTCGCCGGAAGTTCTCCAAGCCAATCCACTGCCCAGTGCGGTCGGGGAGGACGGGGCTGTAGCTCTGCAGGCTCAAAGTCGCGCTGTAGATCAGCGGGAAGACCACGATCAAGACAAGGACTAAAAGGCTGGGACCCTGGAAGGCCGCCGACTCCCAACGGCCTTTGCGCCGTTGGGAGCCGGCCGCTAAGCCGGATGTCTCACTCTTGCGACCACCGGACACCGTTGCGGGCACTGCTGACTCCTTGGTGACCGAAAGGGACAAGCGCTCATCCGCTACCGACAGTTGATGGGCTACTGGTAGGTGACGGGTAGGGCCCCCTTCATCAGCTCCTCGAACTTCGTCTGCCCCTCGTCAAGGGCTTCCTGCGGGCTGGCTTGGCCGCTGAGAACCCGAGACAACTCAAGGCTGACGATGTCGGAGATGCCGCTCCACTGAGGGATGCGGGGCCGGGGGCGTGCCTCGTTGAGACTCACGAGTTCCTGGTTCCAGTAGGGCAGCGAGGAGATGAGCTCTGGATCATTGAACGTTGAGGTCAACGATGGAAGACCGCCGCCCTTGGCCAGGTCCATCTGGACGGGCTTGGACAACGCCCACGCCATGAAGAGGCGCGTGCAATTCTGGTTTGGCCCGGCATTGTTCACCGCCCATGTCCAGCTGCCGAGGTGCGCCTGCGTAGCCTCACCCTCCTTGGCTGTCGGAATACTCGCGTAACCCATCTTCCCGACGACTTTGGAGGCTGCCTTGTCCTCCATCGCGCCGGCAGTGTCACCCCAGGTGATGGCCTCGGCCGCTGTGCCCTGCTGAAGCGCGGCGGTCGTCTCGTCCCAAGTCGCTGATGTGAATCCCGGGGGCGCAAAGGGCGTCAGTGACTTTTCGTACTCCAGTGCCGAGATGTTCGCGGGAGAATTCAGCGCGGGATAACCCTCCTTGTTGAATAGGTCACCCCCATCGCTCCACGCGTAGTTCATCCATTCAAGAACCGTCGCGATGTGGCGCTTGCCGGCCAGGGTGACGCCGTAGAAGGGCTCAGTCAGTTTCTGGCCGGCAAGTGTGGCGCCGGCCGGACGTGTGAAGAACTCCGCGGTGTCCTTGTACTGCTGCCATGTCTTCGCAGGCCCCAGGTCGTATCCGTACTTCGCTTTGAAGGCAGCCTGCTCTTCGGGGTTCTCCATCAGATCCTTGCGATAGAACATCATCATGACGGCGCTGTTCGACGGCATGCCGTACCAGTGGTCCTTCCAGTTGGAAGAGAGCTTCCACAGGGACGGGATGATGTCAGCGGTGGAGAAGTCCGGGCCCACACCCGTCGGTGGCGTGTTCACCATGTCGTCGATGTTGGCGAGGTAGTTCTTTTCGGCGAACGCTCCGAGGTACTCGTAGGGGATTGAAAGGACGTCGTATGTCCCCTTGTTGCCGTTGAAGTCGAGCACGGCCTTCTGCACCAGGCTGTCATAGGGCGCCTGCTCGAGCGTCACGTCAATGCCCGTCTTCGCCTTGAAGTCGGGGAGCAGCTTCTCGATGATCTGGCTGTTGGCGGTTGCCTCGGCGATCGCGTTGAGCGACTTGCCTGAGCACTCCTGCGACCAGCCGGAGGCCTCAGTGCTAGCCCCGGTAGAACTGGAGCTGGCAGAGTCCTTCCCGCTCGACGAACAGCTGGCGACCAACAGCGACACCGCCACAACGCTGATGGTGGCAGGAAACGCTTTTTTCCTGAGGTTGGACATGAAATCTCCATTCTGTGACTCATTTACCGCGCTGATGTAGGAGTGTTCAGTGCTCATTCGATCTCCGAGAGCACTTTGTCGAACACGTTTAGTGCCTGGTCCATCTCGGCGCGTGTCACACACAGAGGCGGCTTGAACTTGACCACGTTGCCCAGGCCTGCATATTTCGTAGTCCCGAAGATGACCCCGAGTGCCATCCCCCGCCGGTACACCTCCAGAGCCTCCGCGCTGGCCGGCTCCTTCGTCTCCGGGTCGCGCACTAACTCCACTCCGATCAGCAATCCGGGACCGCGGACGTCACCGATCATTGGATGGCGCAACTGCATACCCCGCAGGGCAGCGGTGCCATAACGCCCCATCTCGGCCGCATTTTCGATCAGACCATCAGACTCGAGAATCTCGAGTGTCTTCAAGCCCGCGGCGAGACTGACGGGGAACTGACCGAAGGTCAAGGCGTCATCACCGGGATCGAAGCCGATCAGATCATCCCGCGCGAGGATGCCGTTCAGCGGATAACCTCCGCCGGCGGCCTTTCCGAAGATCAAGATGTCCGGAGTGACTCCGTAGTAATCCGCCGCCCACATGGCTCCGCTGCGGCCGTATCCGGTCTGGATCTCGTCGAAGATCAGAAGGACGTCAAGTTCGTCGCAGATGTCACGCACGTAACCGTAATACTCAGCCGGGAAGTCCGACTGCGTGCCGTTACCCTGCACGGGCTCCATCACGAAGGCGGCAGGCTTCCTCGACTTACACGCAAGGATCGCGCTGCGCAGATCGTCGGCACAACGGGCAGCCCACTCGGCGGGCGTCACCCCAGCCGGCGAACGGTAGGCCAAAGGCGCACGGACGCGGATCACGGGCGGAACGAATGCATCGAACTTCCGCTCCGCGTGCGGCCAGCTCATGCCCATCGTCGTGAACGATCGCCCGTGGTAGGACTCCTCCAGGACGATGATCGGGCCGGCCGGGTTGCTGTTCTTGAGCGCAAGTTTCACCGCGGACTCGACCGCAAGGCTGCCGTGAAGGCAGAAGCTCACTTTGTTGAGGTTGCCCGGTGCGACTTTCACCAGCTTTGATGCGAGAAGCAGCAGCGGAACCGAGTCGTAGTTCGATCGGACGTGGGTGATTTGTCGGGCCTGCGCATCGGCGGCGTCGATGACTCGTGGGTCCGAGGCGCCGATGTTGTTAGACCACGCCTGCGAGGTGAAGTCCAGATACTCGCGCCCCTCGGAGTCCCAAAGCGAGGACTTCGACGCACGCGTCAAGATGATGTTCGGTTCCGAGCCGGTGGACCAACCGCCCAGGATCGCCTCCCGCCCAGCGACGAGGTCGGCTTCTCCGTAGCCAGCGGGAATCATAACTTCTCCGTTCAGGGGGCAGCGGTCGTCGGGAATAGACGGTATCGGCGAGGCCTGACCGGCGGAAGTCGGAAAATCTGATGAGCAAATAAGCTCAGGTTATGAATGCTTGGCTGCCATCTCCACGAAGCGCAGAGCCGCCTTGGTCGTGACCTTTGCCGGCCACGCGAGGACTGTGGTTCCCATCGGAGCATCCGAGATGGGCACGAATACGACGCCGGGGCGATTGAAGTAGCGCGGCGCGGACCGCATCGTGATGCTGATTCCCTTGCCCTGGGCGACCGCGGAGAATTCTGCCTCGAAGGTCGCGGCTTCGGCGACCACCTCGGCAAAGCCCTTGCCGCGCTGGTCTTGTGCAATCCAATAGTCACGCCATGTGCCGGCGCTTGACGGCGCCGCGATGATCGGCTCATCGAACAATTCGGCGAGTTTCAGTCGACGCCGAGTCGCAAATCGATGGTTGGTCGGAAGGCACGCCGCCCAGCCCTCGCGGCTGATTTCAAGCGTTTCGATCGATTCGACATCGACGGGCGGCCGGATGACCGCGAGGTCAACGCTGTTGGTTGCAAGGCCGGCGGACGGTTCCGAGAAGTCGTACTCGATGGTCTCCACCCGGATCCCCGGATAGCGGTCGGAGAAATCGCGCAAGAGTTTGGGTAACAGATCAAGGCCTGCGCCGATCAGGTAACCGATACGCAGAACTCCATTCGTGCCGGCCGCCCAGCGACGTGCGGAAGCAACCGCGTCATCAATAGACGAGAGCGCCGGCCCCAGCTTCGCTGCGAAGTCCACTCCCGCCGGAGTCAGGGAGACGTGTCTGGTGTCGCGCGTGAGAAGTGCCACCCCCAAAGCTTTCTCAAGCTGTTTCATGCTCTGAGACAGGGCTGGTTGCGAGACGTGAACAATCTCAGCTGAGCGGGTGAAGTTCAATTCGGTGGCGAGCACAGAGAATGCGCGCAACTGCTGCTGGGTCGGCTCCACTGGGCCACCTCCGCCGGCCATAATCTCGGATGCCGTTGCGAGCGTATACCGACCAGTGGCCCTACCGCGTCGAGTTCTGACGCCTTAGTCTAGAGCGATCCGCAACCGCGGGGAGTCCCTCCACTTCGGATCGTCCGGCACGTTCCTGCCGGTGAAGGGTTTGATCAGGCATGACCAAGCAGGTGCAGTACGACGACGTGAGCCTCACCTATCCGGGCGGATCCACCCCCGCGGTGAGTCACCTGGATCTCACAATCGGCGAGGGCGAGTTCCTCGTCCTCGTCGGCCCATCGGGTTGCGGCAAGTCCACCTCGCTGAGGATGCTCGCCGGACTGGAACCTACCTCCGCCGGGCGAATCCTGATCGGCGATCGAGACGTCACCAACGTCGCGGCCAAAGATCGCGACATCGCGATGGTGTTTCAGAACTATGCCCTCTACCCGCACATGTCGGTGGCCGAGAACATGGGCTTCTCACTGAAGATCAAGAAGACCTCGAAAGAGGAGATTGCCAGTCGGGTGGCAGAGGCCGCGCGACTCCTTGACCTCACCGAGTACCTCGACCGAAAGCCGAAGTCCCTCTCCGGCGGCCAGCGCCAGCGCGTAGCCATGGGCCGCGCCATCGTCCGCGAGCCCGCGGTGTTCCTCATGGATGAGCCGCTGTCGAACCTCGACGCCAAGCTCCGCGTTCAGACCAGGGCACAGATCGCGGCCCTGCAGCGCCGACTGGAGACGACGACCGTATACGTCACGCACGACCAGGTCGAGGCCGTGACCTTAGGTGATCGAGTCGCAGTGCTCAAAGACGGTGTGCTGCAACAGGTCGATACTCCCAAGGCTCTCTACTCGTCCCCGGTCAACGCATTCGTTGCCACGTTCATCGGCTCTCCGTCGATGAATCTGCTCCCCGCCTCGGTGGCTGACGGTGGCGTGTCAATCGCCGGTGTAACGGTGCCGGTTGATCGCGCTGCACTGGCCCAGGCCGGTGGGCGTGATGTGCTGCTGGGGGTGCGGCCTGAGGCCCTGCATCTCGGAGACTCCGGCATTCCGATGACCGTGACGCTCGTGGAGGAATTGGGAGCCGACGCCTATGTGTATGGATCATTTCGGAAATCAGGTGACACCACGATCGACGTGATGGCTCGATCTCACGCATCACAGGCACCCGCCGTCGGCAGCACCACTCATGTCATGCCGGAGCAAACGTACGTGTTCGAATCGACGGGCGACCAGCGCCGCTTAGGGTAAACCGTCCTAGCTCAATGAAGGAGTCACGGCTGCCGGTCGAGTATCAGCAACCGGGCTTCGTTGTAGCGCTCGACGATCCACGGAGTCGGCATAGCCCGGTAGTCCGCGAAGCCGACTGAGGGCCAGGCGGGGGGATCATCGTCCTGGGTCAGCACCCACGCGGCTTGTCTGGCGGCTCCGAGCGCGACGAATTCGGCAGGGTTCGGCACCAGCACCGGGCGCCCGAGGATGGCCGGTGCGATAGAGCGAACGGCCTCGGAGCGAGCTGCGCCGCCCAGCAACTGCACCTGCTCCGCCGGGATCCCCTGATCGGTTGTTTTCTGCATGCAGTAGGTGATCGAGGCGAGTAGGCCCTCAACGGCTGCCCGCGCGACATTGGCTGGGGTGAGGTTGCCGGTAGTGGCGCCGTGCAAGGCGCCGGACGCATTCGGCAAGTTAGGTGAGCGCTCTCCGGCAAAATAGGGCACCCAGACCAGTCCGTCGGCGCCGGAGGGCGCGGAGAGCGCCAGTCGTGAGAATTCCGCGGCGTCCACGCCGAGCATTGCGGCTACCGTCGTCAGCATCGGAGCGCCGTTGAGTGTGCAGACCAGCGGAAGGTAGCGCCCGGTAGCGTCGGCGAAACCTGCGACTAGACCCTCGGGATCGTGAGCGGGCGTCTGACTCACCGCGCTGACGACAGCTGACGTGCCCAGCGACACCATGCAGTCTCCCACCATGGCGCTCAGACCCAGCGCCGCCGCGGCGTTGTCGCCGGCCCCCGGTCCTAGCAGCACCCCGGACGCGGTCCGGTCAGCAGCTTCGTTGGGCGCTAGCAGGCGGGGTAGCCGCGGTTGCCTCCCGCGTAGCGCTGACCGCAGCAGGTCGTCGATGTATTCGCCGCGGATCACCGAAAAATAGCCGGTGCCGCTAGCGTCGCTGCGGTCGGTACAAAGGCTGGCAATGTCGACCGAACCACTCATCCGCCAGGTCAGCCAGTCGTGCGGAAGGCAGACTGCCGCAGTGGCATCGGCGTTGCGTGGCTCGTGATCGGCCAGCCAGCGCAGCTTGCTCACCGTGAAGGCTGCCACCGGGACGACGCCAACCTCTGCCGCCCACCAGTCCGGTCCGCCGAACTCGGCAACCAGATCATCTGCCTGCGAACTCGAGCGGGTGTCGTTCCACAGCAGTGCCGGCCGAACCACCGCGCCGGCCTCGTCGAGGCACACCATGCCGTGCTGTTGAGCCGCGATGGACACCGCAGCTACGTCGTCGAATCCACCCGCATCGGAAATGGCGCGTTGCAGAGCGATCCACCATTGCTCTGGGTTAATCTCGGTACCCGAAGGATGAGGCGCGGCGGCGCTGCGCACCACCGCGCCAGTCTGGGAATCGCAGACAACGACCTTGCATGACTGCGTCGAGGAATCGATACCTGCGACCAGTGTCACCTCACCACCCCTCTCGCATCACTGACGGATCGCGGTTTTCCGGACCCCGTCCCTGCGGACCCACGTCGACGGCGACCTCATCGTCGAGCAGGGGCTGCGGTATCCGGCGGCGCCACCGTCCGGTGCCTGGCACCGAGGCTCGGACGACCAGGGCCAGCAGGCCATCGAGCACCAATGCCAGAACCGTCACGAGCAGCGCCCCGACCAATGCGATGTGAAACTGGCGGACCTTGATGCCGTCGATGAGATACCGGCCCAGCCCACCGAGGCTGGCGTAGGCCGCCACGGTCGCGGTGGCCACCACCTGCAGCGTCGCGGTGCGCAGACCGCCGAGGATCAGCGGCGCCGCGTTGGGCACCTCCACCCGGGTCAGCACCTGCCAGTTGGTCATGCCCATGGACGTGGCCGCGTCGACGATCTTCGGATCGACGTTGGCGATCCCGGCATAGGTGCCGGCCAATAACGGCGGCACACCGAGCAGGGTAAGCGCGACCGTCGGCGGCAACAGGCCAAGCCCCCACAGCAGCACCCCGAGCAGCAGCACGCCGAGTGTCGGAAGTGCCCGCAGCGCGTTGACCGCGGTCACCACCAGGAAGGCACCGCGGCCGGTGTGGCCGATGATCATGCCGATGGGGATCGCGATCAACGCCGACACGGCGACCGCCACGGCGGTGTACTGCAGGTGCTCGAGGATCCGCGCACCCAGACCGGCGTTACCGGCCCAGTTGTCCGCGGTGAAGATATAGGCGAGAGCCTGCTGCAGGAAGTTCATGTCACCCGCACCCGCGCCCACGGTGTGATCAGCCGCCCGGCCAACAGGATCGCGACATCGATGAGCACCGCCAGCACGAAGATCGCGATGATGCCAGCGACGATCTGATCGCTCTTATCGGACTGATAGCCCTCGGTGAACCAGGTTCCCAGCCCGCCGATCCCGATCACCGAACCCACCGCGACCATCGAGATGTTGGTGACCGCGACCACCCGCAGGCCCGCGACGAGAACCGGAAGTGACAGCGGTAGTTCGATTTTCAGTAGCTGACCGAGTTTGGTGTAGCCGACCGCCTCGGCGGCGTCGCGAACCGCACCGGGCACGGCGTCGAGGGCCTCGGGCACCGCGCGCACCAGTAGCGCGGCGGTGTAGAGCGTCAGCGCGACGATCACGTTGGCCTCGTCGAGGATGCGGGTGGGGATGATCAGCGGCAACACGACAAATAATGCCAGCGACGGGATGGTGAAGATGATGCTTGCCGTGAATGTGGTGAAGCGGCGCAACGCGGTGTGCCGCCACACCAGTGAACCCAGCGGCACTGCGATCAGCAGACCCAGCACAATCGGGATCAGTGCCAGTCGCAGATGAATCAGCGTCAGCGCCCAGGCATTGTCGAGATGGGTCAGCAGATAGTGCACGCAGATCAGTCCGTCTCGGCCGGCGCGACCCGCCTCTGGGCATCGAGGGCCTCGATCACCTCGTCGGCGAGCACACCGCCGAGGACCGCTCCGGTGTCGTCGACGGCGACGCCGATTCCCGACGGTGAGGACAGAGCGGCGTCCAGTGCGGTGCGCAGCGTGCCATCGGCATGCAGCAGTGAGCCGCCGGCGGTCACGCTGTCGTACAAGGTGTTTCCATCGCGGTGCGCCTGCACGCCGTCCGCGTTGATCCAGCCGAAGGGTGTGCCGTCATCGCGGCAGATAAGACGCCAGTCACCCGGCGCCAGCTCCAGTGCGTCGATCTCCTGTTCGGAAACTGCTGAAAGGGGTTGCAGCTCAAGGCCGGTAGCGGTGAAGAACTGCAGCCCGCGGTATCCGCGGTCGTCCCCGATGAACTCGGAGACGAATTCGTTCGCGGGATTGGACAGCAGCCGGGCCGGTGCGTCGTACTGCTGCAGACCGCCGCCGCGCCCGAATACCGCCACGGCGTCGCCGAGTTTGACGGCCTCATCGATATCGTGGGTGACGAAGACGATGGTCTTGTGCAGCTCGCTCTGCAGACGCAGCATCTCGGCCTGCAACTCCTCGCGGACCACCGGGTCGACCGCGGAGAACGGCTCGTCCATCAGCAGGATCGGCGGGTCCGCGGCCAGTGCGCGGGCCACCCCGACCCGCTGCTGCTGACCGCCGGAGAGTTGCGCCGGATAACGCTGACCCAACTTGGGATCCAGGCCGACACGTTCGAGCAGACCGTAGGCGGCCTGGCGGGCCGCCCGCCGGGAAACTCCGGTGAGCACCGGTACGCATGCGACGTTGTCGATCACCCGCTGGTGCGGCATCAGACCGCCGCTTTGGATGACGTACCCGATTCCCAGTCGGAGCTTGACCGGATCGACCGTCGAGACGTCCCGCCCGTCGACGGTGACGGTCCCCGCGGTCGGTTCGACCATCCGGTTGATCATCCGCATCGAGGTGGTCTTGCCACATCCCGACGGCCCCACGAACACCGTGAGGGAGCCGGCGGGTACCTCTAGGGTGAGGCCGTCGACGGCCACCGTTCCATCGGGGTAACGCTTGGTGACATCGGTGAAGGTGATCATCGACTGCCGATTGGTGTATCGAAACCGTTGTCCTGCAACCAGGTTCGGGCCGCCTGATCCGGATCCACACCGGAGTTACCCGACACCGCCGCATTGAGCTGGGTCAGACCGGGCGTGGTCAGCTTCGCCGACACCGCATCGAGCACCGACTTGAGGGTTTCGGACATCTTCTGCGAGCTGACCAGCGGCACTACGTTGCCGGGCAGGAAGTTGTTTTTCGGATCGGTAAGCACCACGAACTTGTTCTGCGGGATCGCCGGTGAGGTGCTGAAGATGTTGGCCGCGGTGACGGTCCCGTTGACCAGCGACCGCACCGTGGCCGGGCCGCCTCCGTCGCTGATCGCGACGAAGTTGTCGGCAGAGATGTTCAGGCCGTAGTTGGCCTTCAGTCCGGCCAGCCCGACGGAGCGATTGAGGAACTCCGACGGCGCCCCGAACTTGACCTCGGCCGAATGCGGCGCGAGATCAGCGATGCTCACCAACTTCCACTTCGCGGCGGTCGCTTCGGTGACGGTGACCGTGTCGGTGTCATTGGCCGGTGCCGGCGTCAGGATCATCAAGTCGCCGGGCAGGGCCCGCAACAGCGCCAGTTCGACCTGATCGGGTTCAGTGACAGTGCTCTTGGGGTCGAAGTACTGCAGCAGGTTTCCGATGTACTCCGGGACGAGGTCAATGGAATGGTCGCGCAGCGCCGGGATATAGGTCTCCCGGCTGCCGATACCGAACTGACGTCCCACGGTGAACCCGTTGACCTCCAGGGCATGGGCGTAAATCTCAGCCACGATCTTGGACTCCGGGAAGTCAGCCGAGCCGACGACCACCGACTTGAGATCCCCCGACACCGTCCCGCCGCCCAGCGGATTGGAGCTGCCGCACCCGGCTGCGATCAGCGTGACCGCCAGTATCGCCGCGGTAAACCGGCCTCGCCGCCACCGTGGGCTCATCGGCATCCTGTTCCGCACCCGCCTGACATTAATCGCACTCAGGTGGAATTGACCCGCTCTTCTACATTGGCTGATACTGGCTACCGATGAGCCTGCTGAGGAATCCTCGGGTCTGGATCTACCTGCTGGTCGGTCTCGTTGCTGCCGGTCTGATCTGGTATGACCACTGGCGCAACTCCGACGCTCAGCGTCTTCAACGCTGTATCGACGCCTCCGTCAGTGAAATGAAGCAGAGCAATCCCGAGTTGTCCAAGTTCGACAATGCCGAGCCGATCTTCGCGGATGTTTCGCGGGGGAGTTGCAAAAAACAGTTAGGGATCACATGAGCGAGAAGGTCTGGTTCATCACCGGCGTATCCCGCGGCTTCGGCCGGCAGTGGGCGATCGCCGCACTGGAGCGCGGCGATAAGGTCGCCGCCACCGCGCGCGACACCGACACCCTGGCCGATCTGGTCGAGAGCTACGGGGCCGCGATCCTACCGATCGGGCTCGACGTCACCGACCGGTCGGCAGACTTCGCGGCGGTCAAGCGGGCGCACGACCACTTCGGGCGGCTGGACATTGTCGTCAACAACGCCGGCTACGGGCATTTCGGTTTCGTGGAGGAGCTGACCGAGCAGGAGGCCCGCGCACAGATCGAGACCAACGTCTTTGGCGCACTGTGGGTTACCCAGGCGGCTTTACCTTATCTGCGTGCTCAGCGCAGCGGACATATCATCCAGGTGTCCTCGATCGGCGGGATCACCGCGTTCCCGAACGTCGGGATGTACCACGCCTCGAAGTGGGCGCTGGAGGGGTTCTCCCAGTCGCTGGCCCAGGAAGTCGCGGCGTTCGGTGTGCACGTGACGCTGATCGAACCGGGATCGTTCGCCACCGACTGGGCTGGATCCTCCTCGACGCGGTCAGCCCCGCTGCCCGACTATCGCGAGGTGCACGAGGCGGCGGAACGGGTGCGCGCCCAGCGCATCTCCACACCCGGTGACCCCACCGCCTCCGCCTCGGCGATCCTGAAGGTGGTCGACGCACCCGACCCGCCGCTGCGGGTGTTCTTCGGGGAGCTTCCGTTGACGTTGGCCAAGGCGGACTATGAGAGCCGGCTCAAAACCTGGGAAGAGTGGCAGCCGGTCTCGGTGGAGGCGCAGGGCTAGTACGACCCGCTGCGCCAGGGTTGTAGCGTCGGGGCCATGGAATTAGGAATCTTCAGCACCGCTGTCAACGACGGAACCCTGGATGACATCGTCGCCGAGGCTGCCGCGGTCGAGCGCGACGGCTTTGCCGCGTTCTGGGTGCCCAATATCTTCGGCCATGATGCGCTGACTGTGCTGGCGGTAGTCGGTACGAAGGTGCCCCGCATCGAACTCGGCACCGCGGTGGTGCCGACATTCCCGCGCCATCCGCACGCGATGGCCCAGCAGGCCCATACCGTGGCGGCCGCGTCGGGAGGCCGGTTCACCCTCGGGATCGGTCTGAGCCACAAGATCGTCGTCGAGAACATGTTCGGGCTCAGTTACGACAAGCCGGTCCGTCACCTGCGCGAATACCTCAGTGTGCTGATGCCGTTATCGCGCAATCAGTTTGCCAATTTCGATGGCGAAATGTACAAGGTGCACGCGGCGATCAGCGCCAAGGGATCGGATGGTTTCAGTGTGGTGGTCGCCGCACTGGGCGAGCAGATGCTGCGCGTCACCGCGGCCATGGCGGACGGGACGCTGACCTGGTGCACGGGTCCGGTCACGCTCGCGAATCACATCGTCCCGACCATCACGAAGGCGGCCGACGAATTCAGTCGGCCAGCACCGCGGGTCATTGCGGCATTGCCGGTGTGCGTCACCGACGATCGGGCCGACGCGGCGGCGCGTGCCGCACAGACATTCGCGGCCTACGGTGGCCTGCCCAGCTATCGGGCAATGCTCGACCGCGAGGGAGTGGCGGGCCCGGCCGATATCGCGATCATCGGTTCGGCAGCCGAGGTGCAGGACCGCGTCGGCGCACTCGCCGGGATCGGCGTCACCGACTTCGCCGCAGTGGAGTTCGGTGCGACGCCCGACGAGGTCCGCAATACCCGCGAGGCTCTGAAAGGCCTGTTGGGCGGTAAGTAGCTAGTCCCTCTTGCGACCGGGTCGGGGCGGGGGCGGCGGCGTTGCCTTGGTGGCCGGCTCGAACTTGCCGCCCTTCTTGGGGTCGTACCCGCCCGCTTTGCCTGGATTCTGCTCAGTCATATCCGTGCCTCCCGTTAGTCCCTCGTTCTCAACGTCCTGGCCTCAACGTACTCCCTGAAAAGTCACGCCGTCAGTCGTTGAATCGCTTGATATGTGCCATGAGGCGTTCCATCAGACCGTCAGGAAGCTCGATGGCCAGGTTCACGTCATCGAGCGCGATCACGTCACCCCCGCTCGTGTATGGCAGCAGGTCCTGGGCTTCACCGATGCGTGCGCACATGGTTGTGATGAATTGCTGGTAGCCCACCAACGGGCACAGGGTGAAGGCAGCCATATCCTGGACGAAGACGAATGCCTCGGAGTCCACCGGGGTCTGAAGGCAATTCTCGGCATGGCCCAGCAGTGCATGGTGATAATCCATCAAACGTGTGGCGACGCTGATGATCGCGTCGGAATCCGCGCCCCCCTCGCCGACGCCACCGCCGAAGGCTCCCTTGAACGCAGGGCTGAGCATGAACTGCTCCAACTGCCGGACGAGGTCGGCAATCGCGTTCATCGCCTCGAACGCCATCACGGAATAGGCGTTGCCGGAGAGCGGGAGCGTCCCTCCCCGAGGCTGGTAGCCCGACACCACGGCGCGCAGCCGGGTCCGGACGGCGTTTCGGCGCTGCACCAACACGGAGGTGAACGTCGCCCACGGCCACGCACGGGGTTTGTCGGCGATGAGGCCGGCCAACGACTCCTCGGTGGTCGCGACCGTTGCGACCGTCGCCGCCTTCTCATCCGGGGGCAGCAGGCGTTGAGGTGTGGGGTCGATGGGGCGGGCCATCGCCTCGGCCTGCGTGCGCAAGTGGTGCGTCCACGGCCACGGTTCGAGTTCGGACGTCGTCTTCACCCGTGCCGAGTACACAGCCCAACCGATGCCGCACAGCACTCCGACACTTGCGAGGCCCAGTAACCACGACCCATTGGCCATCGGATCCCCCTGTCATCCATCCGGTCGTGTCACGAGGCTATCGGCGGCCACCGACAGGTGCCGTGAGTCGGAACTCAGTCGAAGAGGCCGACCTAATCCGCCGGCTGCTGCGCGACGATATCGGCGCCGTGCGGAACGTAGTGCGCCAGCTCGATCTGCTTCTCGCCGCTCCAGCGGTAGGCGACCAGGGTGCCGCCGCGGACCGCACTGAAATCGACACACGCGGTGTGCGCGGTCCAGTCCAGCTGATGTTCGGGAACACCCTCGCGCCAGTAGTGGCCGTAGAAGACGGGGACTGCGTCGTGATAGGAGAAGTGTTGTTCGTCGGGGTTGACTTCGAAGTTGTCGACATCGGGGTAGGGGCCGCCGCCTTCGGCGGGGAAGGTGCTCAACTCGGCCAATTCCTTGAGCCGAGTGGCGTTTTCGTGCCACCAGCGGAGCCGGGCCTTGTCGCGGGGATGATCTTCCTTGTCGAGGAAGCGGGGCAGCCCGCGATCGACCAGGCTGATCTCGGGGCCTTTGAGCAGAATCTCCACCGCGTTGTAGAGATCACTCTTCCTATCGGTGGCCGCAATCAGTTGTTTGACGGTGGTGAACCGGTCACCACCCAGCTCGGCGTTAACGACCTGCATTGACGGGTCATGCCAGCAGGCGTGCACCACGCGCAGTTCGTAGAGGTCAAGCCAGAGCGGCAGCGTCCAGAACCACGCGAGGTAGTGCTGTTTCTCGGCATCGCCGAGCTGATCCAGGAATGCCCGGTGCTGTTTGTTGTTCCGGGCGTTGTGTTCTCGGAGGAATTTGCCGCTGCCCGCGGGATGCTCGATGGAGTACGCGATGGCGTTGAACTCGTGGTTGCCCATGACGATCTGGGCGGAGCCGGCGTCGACCATCGCCTTGACCAGCTGCAGGGTCCGCAGTTGTTCTGTGCCGCGGTCGACGAGGTCGCCGACGAAGACGGCGGTGCGTTCGGAATGGGTGTAGGCGCCGGTGTCGGGGTCGACGCGGTAGTCGAGGCTTTCCAGCCGCTCCTGGAGAAGAGTCGCCATGCCGTGGACGTCGCCGATGATGTCGTATCCCCTCATGACCTCATGGTGTCACGCGGGTGCGACAGGAAATCACCAGTTCAATCAGCATTGCGACACGGTCACGGATGGATACCCATTCACATCTCGGAAGTCACATAAGCCCCATACGCCCCTAATGTCACACCGGACAGCAATCGCTGTCGTCGTGAACGAAGGGGCGCATTGTGTCGCGAAGGCTGGAGCATGCCTCGTCGTGGATGGCGTGGGCACTCGTCCCCGTCCTGTGCGCGGGGTTGACCGCACCGACCGCCGCCGCTGAAGGGTGTTCGGGTGCGGCCGCGCAAGCCCAACCGCTGCCGGGCCAGGACGTCCAGATCCCCAGCCCCGGCAAGATCGCGCCGTTGAGCCGGCCGATCGGCCACAAGCCCGTCGGCGCCAATGACAAGGCGCCGCTGCCCAATCTCGGCCAGATCCTGGCCTCGGTGCTCAAGCCCACCTCGGCCGCTGTCCAGCAGCAAGGCGCGGTGCCCCCGGTGCCGGTGCCCAAACCCAATGCCGCAGCCGCCACGGCTCCGGTTGTCGCGTTGCCCGCGCCGACGGTCGCTGTCGCCGCGCCCGCAGACCTGCCGCCGGGCACCTCCGTCGTCGGCTGGGTCACCGGACCGGACAGCCCGAACAAGACCGTGGCGAACTTCGCCGTCACCGGCACCGACCTCGGGATCATGTGGGACAACGGCGATCCCGCCAACTCTCAGGTGCTGATGGCCTTCGGTGACACGAAGGGTTTCTGCCAGATCCCCGGCGAGCAGTGGCGCTACAACGTGCTGATGCGTTCCTCCGACCGCACTCTGGCCAACACCGTGGCCGTCGGGGACGGTGCCGTCGGCAACCGCTACTCCGGAGCGCCGGTGTGGCGTCCGGGTATCGCCAAGCAGATCGTCAACACCATCAACGCCGCCCCTGAGGAGACCGGCATCATCCCCACGGCCGGTGTCGGGTTCGGCGGAAAGCAGTTCCTCAACTTCATGTCCATCAAGACCTGGGACGGCGACGGCACCTGGACCACCAACTACTCCGCTCTGGCCGTCTCGTCGGACAACGGCGAGACCTGGGGTGTGTACCCGGGCACCATTCGCAAACCGGAAGCCGGTAACGAGAAGTTCCAGATGGGCGCATTCCTCAAGCCCGGGCCGGGGGATCCGTACCTCTACACCTACGGGACTCCCGGCGGCAGAAGCGGTTCGGCGTATGTGGCGCGGGTGTTGCCGGCGGTGGTGCCGGACCTGACCAAGTACGAGTACTGGAGTTCGGATGCAGGCGCGTGGGTGCCGGCCAACCCGGCTGTGGCCACCCCGGTGATCCCCGGGCCGGTCGGTGAGATGTCGGCGCAATACAACACCTATCTCAAGCAGTACGTGGCGCTGTACACCAACCGCGCCAACGACGTGGTGATGCGCACCGCACCCGCACCGCAGGGTCCGTGGGGACCTGAGCAGATGCTGGTGTCGTCGCTGTTCACCCCGGGCGGGGTGTACGCGCCGTTCCTGCACCCGTGGTCCAACGGCAAGGATCTGTACTACAACCTGTCGCTGTGGTCGGCGTACAACGTGATGCTCATGCACACGGTGCTGCCCTGAGTGCTGCACCCCGGACGCTGAGGCCGGATAGGGTGCGCAGATGAGGTCGTGGCGGTTGTGCATGGTGGTCGGGCTCAGCGGTATGGCGATCGTTGCCACAGCCGTTGCCGCGCACGCGGATGACACCGTCCCGCCCGCCGATGATCTGAACAGTTTTCCGTTGGCCTCGGGCAACTACTTTGGTTCGGGGTCGTCCTACGGCTGGGTCTTTTTCACCACACCCGACGGGCGGTCGTGCGGTATCGCACCCAACGGCGGCGGGGTTGGCTGTGACGCGGTGCCCTTAGATGCTCCGGCGGGTTCCAACCAGACCGTCGCCGACGCCGCCGATCCCGCTCACTACCGTTACGCCGAAACCCCGATCTTCACTCCCGGCGCGCCGATGCTCCCCGCCGGTGAGCGGGTGCAGACCATGGGTGGCGTCTGCGCGGTCGACCTACAGGGTGCGGTGCACTGCGCGACGCAGGGCAACCACGGATTCATCCTGTCCGCCGACACCGGCGTGCTCTGGTAATCGTTCGGCTGCGCGGACTGATGTCCAGTTCACAGCTCTAACGCACGGCGCAGTCCCTGGTCGACCTCGTGCATCAGACTCGGCGAAAGCCCGCCGACACGATCAGTGAGATCCGCCTTGTTCAGCGTCACGAGTGCGGTGACGTTGACCACCGAATCGCGCGGAAGCCCGGTGGCGGTCGTCGGCAGGAACACATTGCCCGGCATCGCGGCCAGCGTGGTGTTGGAGGTGATCACGACGGCCACCACCGTGGCCAGTCTGCTGGCGTTGTACGGATCGGACTGCACAACCAGGACCGGGCGCCGCTTGGCCGGACGACTACCGGAGGCGGCGCCCAGATCGGCCCAGTGGATCTCGCCGCGGGTGATCACCAGTCATCGTCGATGGTGCCGGCCACTCTCCGCCCGACCGCGACCGCAGCCTGCTGCGACTCGTCCGGGGAATCGATGGCCTTGAGGGCAGTATCGATCTGGTCAGTCAATGACTCGGCGTCCAGTTCGTCCAGGTACCGCTGGGCGGCTCGAGCGAAAAACTCTGATCGGCTCATTCCCAAAGCGACGGCACGTCGGCACACCCGGTCGAACGTCTCATCCGGTACCGAAATCGCTGTCTTCACCACGTGAGTATAACCGGGTATGACCGGCACTGTCGGCGCGTTCCGCACGGGTTTTATCCCGGCACTGGGCCGCGGATGCCGAACACGGTTGCCGGCGTCGGCCGTGACCCCACCCGCGATCCCACGGCCAGTGCCGAAAGTGGTCAGTCAGGCCGACCGTGTAAGCGAACGGCCGGTCCTCGTCCTCGACATAGTGAACGGCCCACTGGTGGCCGTCGATGATCTCCCGCAAGACGTCGAGGTAATCGTCGGTGGTGCGGTGGGGGTTGTCGCACTGCCAGCACATGGCCTGCTCCCTATCTGTAGTGGTTGCGAACTGTCGTGGTTGCAAACAAGCCTGCACCTGCCCACTGACAGCTGCCGAAGTGCGAACCGGCCCCCGGGCGCCTCGGCGTCGCTATCGTTGCGCCGGTGGCGGTTAACAAGCTGAGAATCTGGGTCGCGGGCGCCGCACTGGGATTCGCGCTGGCCGGGCCGACGGCCTTCGGCACCGCCAACGCCGAGGTCGGCGAAAGTGATGCCCCGGCGGCCACCGCCGATGCGGGAATACCGAATCACCGGGCGAGCCGGGCGGGCAGGGTGGCGGCGGGGCCGCGCGCAACAGTCGTCCCACGCTTGAGTGCGCCCCGCCTCGCGGCGGATCGACCGAGCCGGGTCGGTGACCGTGCGGTCGCCGGTGCGCGCACTTCGACACGACTCACGTTGCCCGTCGACCAGATACTCGCACCGGCCGCGCAGCCGAACGCGGTTGCGCGGGCGACGCGTTCAGTCGCCACCGATCCCACCCGGCGCGCCGTGGCTGCAGCCAACCCGGTCGAGGAATTTCTGACCGGGGCCAAGGTGTGGGTGGACACCTTCGCCAACTTTTATCCGTGGTGGAGTGGCAGCCTGCTGCCGCCGCCGGTGCGTCAGATCTTCTTCAACGCCACCCCGGTCGCCGCTCCGATGCAGATCGAACTCGACCTTGCGGCCGGCATCTCCAGTCAGGCCATTGGGTTCACCGCCTCCGACGCCGACGGCAACCGGCTGCTCTACTCGGTGCCCGGCACCGGCCTGCCCGGCGCTCCGCAGCGCGGCATCGTGGTCGTCGACAATGCTGCCGGCACATTCACCTACACACCCGAGGTGGACTTCGTCGGCACCGATACGTTCTCCTTCGTCGTCAGCGATGACACCGCCCCGCATATCCACGCCTGGGGCGGGCTGCTCAACGCGGCGTTCGGGATCCTCGACACCGGCCTGGCCGGCGGACACCACGCCACCGCGACGGTGACGGTGTTCAACAACGAAGATGCCACACCGGATATCGTCGGAGAATTCACGGTGCTGACCTACAACGTTTCGGGTATACCGTTCCCGTTCTCAGCCGGGGCATGGCCCAGAATCACCAATACCCTCCAGATCGGTTCGCGCATCACCGATTTCGACATCGTCAACGTCCAGGAGGATGTGGCCTATCACCCGTTCCTGATCGCCGAAGCGCTCTTCCCGGACCGGACCGCACCGCAGGTTCCGACCTGGGCGTGGCCGGTCGGGGTGCCGTTCTCCGACGGACTCGACTCGCTATCCGCCTACTACATCGAGAGCCTGGACCGGCAGTCGTGGAGCACCCGGCCGGATCTGCTCAACCCGGGTGGATTCACCTACACCCGTCAACACATTCCGGGCGGCTCGTCGGTGGACGTCTACAACGTCGACACCAGTGGTGGAGCGCTGACCAATGCCGAGATCGCCCAGCTATCGGATTTCATCGGCACCAACTCGATCGGCCGCGCGGTCATCGTCACCGGTGACTTCGGCCAGCTGTACTCCGACGCCGGCCAGACATTGAGTGCATTCGCGGCCGCCAGCGGCCTCACCGATGCCTGGGTGCAGCTTGAGTACGGCGGCTCCGCACCCACGGATGCGCCGACGTGTGCCTACGCCGACAACTGCGAGCAGCCGGACAAGATCTTCTACCGCGATGCCGCGCCGCTGATCACCGGTGCCCTGTCGTCGAGCCCGGTCCGATTGCAGGCGCTGTCCTACACCAACGAGGGATTGAACTTCCTGAACGCCGCCGGTGTGGACCTGTCGGCGAGCAGGCCGCAGTCGGTGACGTTCGGCTACACCGTCGACACGATCGGGCCCATGAACGTGGACCTGGCGGACTGGATGGCGGAGTTGCCGGCGCTGTCGACGTTGCCGTTGACCGAGTTGCCGATCCCCGGGACGCATGACTCGGGCAGCTACGGGATCACCCCGACCTCGCCGTGGGCGCTGACCGGTGTGGACCAATTCGGTTTCCTCACTGAGCTTCCCGGCTTTCTCCAGGATCTGATCGTCAAGCCGGTCGCCGCGGGGTGGGGAAAGACCCAGTCGAAGACTCTCTATGAGC
>Ga0194035_1000258_pt1 | contig 32229 bp, 30 predicted proteins | sample JunL2320m_MetaG_FD_148680 | JGI IMG/M metagenome (GOLD analysis project Ga0194035, IMG submission 148680) | Anoxic zone freshwater microbial communities from boreal shield lake in IISD Experimental Lakes Area, Ontario, Canada - Jun2016-L239-20m | ecosystem: Environmental > Aquatic > Freshwater >...
AAACAGCATTGTAGTTATTTCTTTCGCGATCTGCCGAGACTTCACATCAATCTTGGGCAGCACGAGAATGTGATCTCCTGAACGAACCTTTGGTGCTTTACTGAAAAAACCGTCGATGTTTTCTACAAAGCTGCCATCGCGATGGGCGATAATCACTTTCGATGCATCGGCATTCTGCGTAAATCCACCGGCTCGCTCGATGTAGTCATGCGCCGACAGTTCGCTTTCGAACGGTAACGTATTGGGGAACATCACTTCGCCACCCACCAACACCAGGCCGTCTTTGACCGGCACACGAACCGTGTCGCCATTCTCCAACAGCAATTCGTCTCGCAAGCTCGCCTGTGCGATCTGTACTTGGCCGGAAGGCTCTATATCTTTGGCCCGCTCGACCCACTGTAGAATAAGACTCGCTTCGTTGGCCCGCAGTATCGACTCATCGTTGGTACCTGAACGAGCGGTGAGCGCAGCTGCTTCCAGGCTCTTGAGCGAGGTTTGCAGCACTTGCTTTTGGCGATCTTTCACGCTGAGGCGAAAGAGTTGCAGATTGGCGACGTCGGAACGATCGGAATACTCGATGCGCTTCAGGAGTTCTCCTATCCTCGTGCCATAGGGCAGCTGGTGCTCCTGGGAGCTCTGATGTTCTCCTTCGACCCGCACCGTGATGGTGCCCGGCCGTTTGTCGGCAGTAAATGCGAGTTCATCGCCATCGATCAGCTGTAGGCTTACGGCCTGATCCAGCGGGTAATATTCGAGGTTTCTGATCGTGCCGGTATTGCGTGTCACACGCACGTGTGTGGCTACCGGAAACGGTTTCGCCAATTTGATGAGATCCGCTCCATTCAATTCTGCGCTGGAGAACTCAAAGCGCTTGGCGTTTTCTGCCAGGCCGGAGACCGTGACCGTTTTTTGACGGGGGGAGACAAAAATGATATCGCCGTCGGCTAACTGTACTTGAGGAATCTTGCCCTCAAGCAGGAAATCGTACAGATTCAGGTTCGTTCGGATATGGGTGCCGCGTTTGACCTGAATATTTAGAAAAGATCCGCGTTCCGGATCGATACCCCCTGCTTGATCCAGATAATGAAGCAGGCTGTCCATCGACGTGCCGTTGTACAGGCCTGGCCGATTGACAAACCCTCCCACATACACCCGTACCGGTTGCGCTTCAGACAGACTCGCGTAGCTGTACACATTGGTCCGGTACACTCGATGGACAGCTTTTTCTATGACGCTCTGTAGGTCCTGATTACGGACTCCCAGGATGGTCACCGGGCCGACAGCGGGGATGAAGATGTTCCCCTGAGGATCGACCATTAGGACATTGTCGAATATTGCGCTGCCCCACAGCCGCAGCCTGATGCTATCGCCAATGGCTACGAGATAGTCCGGATTGAACTGGGTCGGCCCCTGGCGAGCGAACGCCCCGGTGAAGAGGGACGCGCCAAAAACCTGGCTGTTACGATTTGCCGTACTAACGGCTGATTGCTGCGGTCCCGGACGAATCTCACCCACCGATTCCTGTGATGAAGCTGGTGCCGGAAGCTCTGCTTTTCCCGGGGAAGGGGTCGGTTTAATCAGCGGCAGTGGGTTTGGCTGAGGTTGGCTTCCACCAGATTGCCCAAAGAGACTGCCCAATAAACCGGGACTCTGCGCCAATACAGGATTGGCGAATACCAGCGCGATCAATGCGATCAGTATGTGGCGCATAGGTTAGTCTCGATGCTCCCGAATGATGGTACCCAATAGACTGACGATGCCTGCCAGCATGAGCGTTGCCACAATAAACACTGCCGTATTGTAGATTCGGCGAGGTTCCATCGGGTACTGGGGCTGTGTAGGACTCTGGATCACCGACACCATCTTGACGGTTCTCATGGACTCGACCCGCCCCTTTTCCAGCGCCGCCAACGCCGTCTTATACATATCCTGCGCAAACTCAGCGATCATCTGCAGCCGTGTGAATTCTTCAATCGCATGATTCAAAGTTTGACGTTCGGAGGAAGTCAGGCGTGCTTGCTGCCGCGCAATCTGCTTCTTGACGGATGCGATCTGCAAATCAAGCTCAACGACAGAAGAATTTTGAGGATTCAAATATCCCAAGAGGGCGCCCCGCTGAGTATTGAGTGTAGTGAGTTGCCCTTCAAGTTGGTTGATGATGCCGAAGACATTTTCAGCCGTCCCTTGCGGAGACACCAAATTACGTTCGTTTTGATAGGCCAAGACCGCCTGACGAGCCTGCATGACACGCTCGCTGATCTGCCCGACTTGCGTTTCGAGAAAGGAGACTTGCTCCTGGGCAAGCCGGCGGGCCACCGTGTTCATGTAGCGTTCCCCCTCTTCCATCAACATGGTTGTCATGGCACGAGCCTTCTCCTGGCTGAAGGCCTCTGTGCGAATGACCAGCACGCCAGCATACTCATCGAATTCCACTGAGATCCGGGAGAGATAATATCGATGAAACCACTCTCGAGATATGTCTACAGACCACATGCGAGAGATGAGATCGCGGCTGCGATCACTGTAGTGCTCTCGCAAGCCCAGCTCCTTATCCAGTTTCTCGAGCATGTCTACCGACAACAGATGGTCGCGAAGAAGCAGTTGGTCCGCCCTGTTGGTGCCGCCGGACATGCCAAGAAGACTCGAGATGCCCGTCGATTGGCCGATCGCCATATCCGTCTGCTGAATGATGACATGGGCTTCCGAGACATAGCGATCTGACGCAATGAATCCCCAATACACGACGGCCAGTAGGCAGAGAAGCAATGCCAGCCAAAACGTGTAGCCCCTTCCGTGAAACGGTTTGAACCGCCTTCCGGTAGACGCGAGGCTCGTCGAAAACGTCGAGACGCTTGGTTGGGCTTGGTCCGGTGGCATGAAATGTAGCGGCATCATCGGTGAAGACTTTTTTTGTACTCAGTCAGCGCATCGTTGATACTGTCGAACCAGTAGGCTCGTCCCTCGTGAAGCCAAATACCGGCCTTGCAAAACTCCTTGAGAGTCCCCTCCGCATGCGAGACCATAATCAGACCGGCTCGATCAGAGAGGGCCTGGAATGCCGCTGCCGCTTTGTCCTTAAACGCGGCGTCGCCGGTAGCGGTAACCTCGTCTGAGATGTACACATCGAAGTCAAACGCCAAGGAGAGCCCGAATTGCAACCGTGATTTCATCCCTGACGAATAGGTTTTAATGGGCTCATCGAACGATTCTCCGAGTTCTGCAAAGTCCTCGATGTAGCGAAGGCGGTCTTGTAAGTCTTCTTCATGACCGTGAATACGGCAGACAAATTTGGCATTCTGGCGTCCGGTCAGAGACGCCGCCAGGCCCCCGCCAAAGCCCATAGGCCATGAGACGCGACAACGGCGTTCGACCAGGCCGCGCGTCGGGATATCGATTCCACCGATCAGCCTTAATAACGTGGACTTCCCTGCCCCATTCCGTCCTACTAACCCGACATTGAGTTTCGGCGGGATCGTGAAACTTACGTTTTGCAGCACCCACTTGCCCATGCCGTGGTCGGATCGATAACGTTTGTAAACGCCGTCCACAACAATCATTTGGTTACAACCCTCGTGGCATATCGAACATGGAGTGCGAGTCCGAGACAAATCGTGACCATGACAAAAGCCAAGAGATAGCCCATACTCACTCCTGGGATCGTATGATATTGAGGGAAAAATCCAGTTCGAATAGTCTCAATCCCATGGACAAAGGGGTTTAGCAGGAACCAGCCCTGATAGGCTGGGGGAATCGCCGAAGGCGGGTACATGATCCCTGATACGAAATATAAGGGGCCCAGTAGCACCCCCCCCACTTTTCCTGATTCTGGAATTAACTGAGACGATACGGAAAGTATCAGCCCCAGGCCAACACCGGCCAACCACAGTGCAACGAAGGCCAGCATGACCTGCAAAAAATCGTGGGGGAATACCTGGTACCCAATTAGCCCAAGTCCTGTAAAAAGACACAAAGCACTGATGATAAACAGAAGGGCCTCTAATCCAGCCCGCACTAAGACAGTATCAACTGCGAGTACCTGCCGGTAGGTTAAGAGTGTGTCGTTGGCGGTGATGGCATCTTTTATGCGCATGGCCGTATTCCGTGCTAGGCCGAATCCGAGCACACCTGTAGTGATAAAGAGACCCATGTCGATGTTCCCGATGAGTTTTTGCAGAACAAATCCAAACAGCACAATTAGAAAGATGACTTGTACAACCGGGTCAAGGATGAGCCACAGCCATGCCGTTCGTGTCGCAGACAACCGAGCGACCGCCTCTCGAAGGAGAAGCGCTTTCCAGACTGCCCAGGTTATGGATGTCGGCGACCGTACAGAGTTTCTGTTCTGAACATCGGCCGGATCATCGGCGAAAGCCATCACGATTCTCACCTTGCAGGATACGGTATTAGTCGCTTCTGGAAACCAGATTTACAAGACCAGACGCCCCACTGGTTCGAGCAGGATCCACGCCCAGGCGGCTCGTCCCGCGAACAATCGGACAACTGTTTCTCGCAGGATGAGGGCTTTCCAGACTGCCTAGGCTATGGATGCCGGCGACCGCACAGAATTTCTGTGCTGAACATTGGCCGAACCGTCGGCGAAGGCCATTACGATTCTTGTCTTGCAGGATACGCGATGAGGAGACGTCTACAAAGCAGATTCACAAAACCAGCGGTACCACTGTTTCGATCAGGATCCACACCTGGCCGCATTATTCATGAGCGCTTCTTCTGCAATCGCCGATCCGCTAAGCTGACACGTGAAGCGTCGTTGGGGCGTGGAGTGGCTGGTTTCTAGGTTGAGGTTTTAAGTTCGACCTCGGAATTTCACCAATCCGAAATGAATAACTTGAAACTAGAAACATGAAACTAGAAACCAGAGGCTTGCAACTTGAAAAGCTTGAACAAGATACACGCGCCCGTCTTGTCACGCTCGAGGGCCACCCTTAATGTCACGCGGCTACTTGGCCCTTTGCGACGAGCTGCTGGAATTCTCGTGGTCTCATGCGCTCAGTGCGGCCTTCCAGGACGGAAACATAGGCAGGAGAATCCCATATCACTCCGGAATGTGACGCAGTCCCGGATAGCCGTTTATACAAGCTTCCGTTTAGCTGCGTACGCTGAAGCAGGTAGGTATAGTATCCTTGTAGCGCCTGTTTGTTGGGCCTATAATTCGGCGCATCCACCCAAAAATCGCTCAACAGCCCTTGATACGCGATGTCGGGGATGTCGTACATCGCTCGCCCGCAAACCTTTACCGGTACGTCAGCCATCAGCGCGGACAAGCCCACCGTGCTGTTCACCACAACAACACCACGAGTATGTTTGAAGGCCGTCGGCAAGTGGAGGTCGTGGACATAACATAGTCGTTCTTTTATACCGTGGTACTCCGCTAGCTGCGCACAGAGAGCGGTATAGTCGCGATAGGCCCGATCCATAGGATGATGTTTGATGACCAGATAGGCCTCTGATTCGGCATTCTTCGCAAAATCCGATACCACATTTCGGATAAAGGCCTCGACATCTGCGTAGTCGGAATGCATGTGCATCTGTGAATCGTGGTAGACCTGCAAAGGCACAAGGAAGAAACGACCGGAGTACTCATTCTCCAATCGGCCCCGAACCACTCGTTCTTTCACATGGTAATAACACTTGCGCCAGAGGCCTCGCACCCATGGAAAGGCTTCCCGGACAGCGAGACGGCGATGATGCTGGTAATGGGGGAAGAGTGGTCGCAACAGGGAACTGGCTATGTAGTACAACAGGGCCCAGAGCGCGGCATGCCAGAACACCTTGCCGACCTGGAGCGGCTTGGCAACGTCGTCCCCCGATTGTTTCAGATAAAAATCGGCCGATCGTGGCAGGCTCGAGTAATCATTAGCCCCTGACTGCTCCAACGTGATGTAGTTCGGGCGCAGATACCCTTCTTCAAATACCCCCAACTCAATGTCCAAGCGTTCGGTCTGTTGCCGCACATATCTATGGATAGGCCGACAATCCCCACACATAAGGACGACGTCGATCTTCCATTCGGTCAGAATCTGCGACAGGTACTCCGGCCAATCTTCCATCCGACCCCGATAGGTCTCCGACCGTCGGGGATAAAACAGCCAATCTCCACCATTGAAATTGATCTTACTGACCCTGGCACCGCTCTCTTCCAAATCACGACCCAGTCGCCTGAAAAATGGCCCCAACGGGCCCTGCAAAAGCAGCACATGTTTGCCGGAGAATGATTTGATACCTCGCTTCACCATAGTGAAGCCGAGGATAATCTGGAAGGGCCGGTTTAACTATTCCTCAGGAGGGGGGAGCTACCCCGAAATGGTAGGGTACGAGTAGCTGCTGCACATCCGGCAGATACCTTTAACTATGTAATTGTTACTACCTGCGATATACGCATCAATGACATATTTCGATTTGAGGCCGTTACCGGTCGCTCCAGGCGGCGGAACCCGACGACAGGAAGACTCGTTGCCGCCTCGGGCCGCCACAACCAAAAACCTGCTCAGTTACGTCACTAAATGCAGCTCACAAAATCCGTTTAAGCCAGTTGGCCACGAGTGACACGACCTAGTCGGTGCCTACGTCGAGCTATGGAGCACGTTGTTATTTGATAATAGCTTGGGGAAAATGTGCGGTGCAGGTAGGATCGCAGAAAATAGTGCCCGATTTCTAACAATGTTCGGCAGAAAACAGACCATGACAGTACGTAATGATCAAGGAGGGACTATGAAGACTATTGATCTTATCGCGGGCGCGCGGCCTAATTTCATGAAAATTGCACCGATCATCGATGCGATAAAGGAGACGCAGTCGCGCGGGAGTTCACTCCGCTATCGCCTGATTCATACCGGCCAGCATTACGACAAGGCCATGTCTGGAGGATTTTTCGAGCAACTCGGAATTCCAGAGCCGGATGTCAATCTGGAGGTCGGCTCTGGCACACAGGCGGAACAGACGGCCGCGATTATGGTGCGCTATGAAAAGGTGTTGTTGGACCAGAAAAGCGATCTCTGTCTGGTCGTGGGGGACGTGACCTCGACGATGGCCTGCTCCATTGCCGCCCGAAAGCTGGGAGTGCCGGTAGCCCATGTCGAGGGCGGAATCAGGTCCGGCGATTGGACAATGCCGGAGGAGATCAATCGTGTCGTGACGGATTCGATCACGAATTGGTTTTTCACCACCAGCGAAACGGCCAACGCCAACCTACGCCGTTCCGGAGTGACAGAGGATCGCATCTTCTTTGTAGGCAATACCATGATCGATACTCTGCTCAAACAGATGCCCCGCCTACGGCCACCGACATTTTGGGCGAACCTGGGCTTACAGTCTGGGCAGTATTTCGTGGTGACCCTGCACCGCCCGGCGAATGTGGATGGTGAGCAGCAGTTGCTCCATTTGCTCCAGGCCATCGCCGCCGGTACCCGTGGCCTGCCGGTGGTGTTTCCGGTACATCCGCGTACAGCCAAGAATTTACGTGAACTGCAAGGGCAGATTCCTGGCATGCATTATGTCGATCCTCAGAGCTATCTGGAATTCAACTATCTGGTGAAACATGCGAAAGGCGTGATAACTGACTCCGGAGGCATTACCGAGGAGACGACCGTGATGGGCGTGCCCTGCCTCACGCTGCGTGACAACACTGAGCGGCCGGAAACGGTCTCCGTGGGCACCAACGAGCTGATCGGCACCAATCCGGCAAATCTTGGTCCGGCGCTTCGTCGGCTTATGGATGGCCGCTGGAAGAAAGGCGCGATTCCTGAAAAATGGGATGGGCGGGCGGCGGTAAGAATCGTGGCCGAGTTAGAGCGACTGCTCTCCGTGGCTGGAGTCGCGCATACCGGCAATACCAGTGCCGCCGCTTCTCCCAAGCTCAAAATCGTTGCATAGATCCACGGAGCAAAACATGAAGCAGATTCTGCAGAACCTCGAGACCGGAACTATATAGACCAAACAAACGAGACAGACTAGATAAACCAGATCCCTGCCCGCTTTATTTATCCATTTTGCGCTGAGCCATGTTGTGTCTTGACCAACATGGAGATGATCTTTGCGATTCGCTCAGTCACCTGCGACTGGGAAATGTCGAAATCCACCCCGAAATCAGAGCCCTTAACCCATTTCACGGTGGCGCGATCGATAAGCAGCGGCTCCGGATCTCCCGGAATAAAAATTTGCAGTGAGATCGCCGCCCCGATTGAGACCGATGCATTCCCGGTAATGTAGCTTCCACTTAGCGAAAGATCCTTGATAATGCCTTCACCGATAATCCTGTCCCCGAGGTACCGCACTGGCACCAATCGCTTGATCCGTTGATTCTTCCGCACGAAAAAGCCGGCCATTCAGTCTCCTCCAGAGGGGTAGAGCTCGAGCTTCACTCGGTCCTCCGCTTGTCAGAAATGAGTGTAGCGAACTTCGTGGGACCAGACAAGCGTTCGCTCATCCAGACTCAGCCAATGGTCCATCGGTAAAAATTCAATCCACAGACAGGAATCCAACAAGACCTCACAACCGGTCTCTCTTCTCACGGAAATCCATTTTTGATATACCCTTGAGCAATCTCTTAAGTGCCTTGATGGGGCCGTGGCCAAAGCGAGAAGCGAATCCGTCGTAAGCTGTTGAGAGAAAAGAGAGAAGGGTGGTTGCGGGGGAAGGATTTGAACCTTCGACCTTTGGGTTATGAGCCCAACGAGCTACCGGGCTGCTCCACCCCGCGGAGCGATGCTAACAAAGGGCTCAACGGCAAGTCAAGCAAACCCGTGCAGCTGAGGTCACTACTGAGGTGTTTAGGCTGAAGGTCGGAATTCGAAGTTCCGAACACTTCAGCCTGAACACCTTCAGCCTATCTACCTTCCGAGTAGTGACCAGCCAAGTTGCTTTCGCGCACCTGCAATGCTAAAGCGATACCATGCGAATTGTATTCATGGGCACGCCCGATTTTGCCGCAGCTTCGCTTGAAGCCTTGTTGAAGTCTGACGATTCCGTTGTCGGCATTGTCACTCAACCGGATCGCCCGAAAGGACGCGGGCAAATTCTTACGCCCTCACCCGTGAAAATTCTAGCCCAACGAGAACAGATTCCCCTGCTACAACCACTCAAAATGAAGGACCCCGAGTTTCTCCAGGCTCTGGCTAGATGGAAGCCGGATCTGATTGCAGTTGCGGCGTTCGGACGCATCTTGCCTCTGGTGATCCTCTCGCTTCCCCCTCTCGGCTGTATTAATGTTCATGGCTCGCTTCTTCCAAAATATCGCGGTGCTGGCCCGATCCAGTGGGCCATCATCAACGGCGAGACGGAAACAGGGATTACGACCATGCTGATGGATGAGGGGATGGATACAGGCACCATGTTGCTCCAAGAATCCGTCCCCATTACCGCCGACGATACGGCAGGCAGCCTCTCGCCACGTTTAGCTGAGCTGGGAGGAAGACTGCTGATCGAAACGATTGTCCGACTCAAAGACGGCACTCTTGTACCGCAGCCGCAAGATTCTTCACAGGCAACCCTAGCGCCGCTGCTGAAAAAAGAAGATGGCGTAATCGATTGGGCCTTACCGGCCGCTGTTCTTGCTAACCGGGTCCGTGGGCTCTCTCCCTGGCCTGGAGCCTACACAACCGTGGCAGGAGGCGAGCGTTGGACGATCTGGCGAGCGCTGGCACTCCCGGGTTCCGCGACAAGTCCCCCTGGAGTAGTCGTCGCCATTACGAACGAGGCGATTCATGTTGCCACCGGGGAGGGAGTTCTTGTTGTGATGGAGTTACAGCCGGCTAATAGCCGACGCATGGCCGTATCTCAATACTTGGCAGGTCATCCCGTTGCCATTGGAATGCAGTTAGGTAGCGCGTGAAGTGCGAGACAAGCGGGAAAGGCGGGACGGATTGGAAGTTTCATCTTCGCGAGTCTCGCCTGTCGCGCCCGTCTCGTTTGTCTCGCTCATAAATACTACGGGTCCCCCTATGACTTCTAGCTCTCGATCGTTATTCACCACCCAGACCGCGCCATCGGCACGTGCAATCGCTCTTTCGCTGTTAGTGGAGTCCACCAAAAGCGAGGAGGGGGTCGATGTTTTGCTGGATCGTGCTCTCGCACGATGCTCGTTCGAAAGCAGGGAGCGAGCTCTTACGGTGGAGCTCACGTATGGCGTCTTGCGGCGTCTTGCGACCATCGATTGGCGGCTTGAGCCGGTTCTAGACAAGCCACTGCTTCGCCTTCCCGTCGCCGTCCAGATGACTCTCAGACTTGGAGCGTACCAACTCCTGTTTCTCGATCGTATCCCGCAGTCTGCCGCAGTCAACGAATCCGTCAACCTGGCCAGAGCCTTTACCGGCACTGTCGGCAGGGATTGGAGCGGACTCGTCAATGCGGTATTGCGCGGGTTGTTGCGCCATCCGCCTCACCCCTGGCCCAGCATGGATCATGACGCCTCGCAAGCCCTCACCGTGCGATACTCGGTTCCAGACTGGCTCAGCCGTCGATGGATCACACGTCTGGGCCTAGCTGCTGCGGAAGTGGCCTGCGAGGGGGTCAGTGTCGCTCCTCCCCTGATGCTTCGAGTCAATCAGCTGGTCACGACCAGGGAAGCGCTCCTCGAACGGTTTGGGCAGGCAGGTATTGCGGCCAAGCCGACCAATGTAAGTCCTCGCGGCATTCTGATCGAAGAAGGGGGATCAGTGCCCTCCCTCCCCGGGTTTCACGAGGGCGCTTTCTATGTGGAAGATGAAGCGGCGCAACTGATACCCCCCCTGCTCGACCCTCAGCCAGGCGACATCACCCTCGATGCTTGCGCGGCACCGGGAGGAAAATCGACTCATCTGGCCGATCTGATGCAGAACAAGGGAGCTATCTACGCCGTCGATCGGAAAGGCGCCCGCTTAGATCTCCTGCGAAGCAATTGCCAGCGACTCGGGGTCCAGAATGTCGTGCCGATCATCGGCGATATTCGAGAACCACGTGAGTGGGTTTCCATGATCGAAATAGCAAGGCCTCCCGCCTCAAAGAAAGCCAGAGTAGGCGAACCGTCTGTTGATCGGGTATTGGTGGATGCGCCCTGCAGTGGACTCGGTGTGTTACGGCGACACCCGGAAGCGAAATGGCGGAAGGGAGAGCAAGCGCTCCCTCGACATCATGCCCTCCAGTGTCAGATTCTCGAAGCGGTGGCCCCATGCTTGCGGCCCGGCGGGGTGCTGGTCTATAGTACGTGTTCGACGGAACCGGAAGAAAGTGAAGATGTTATCGAGCGATTCTGTCGTGCCCATGTGGAGTTCCAGCGTGAGTCTGTACGTCCCTGGCTCCCGACCACGGCGCAGGGGTTTGTCACCGAACAAGGCGCCCTCTCGACAATGCCGAACGGCTTCTCGATGGATGGATTTTACGCCGCACGACTGAGGAAAATTCTGTGATGCCACGCGCCACACTTATTGCGCCCTCAATCTTAGCTGCTGATTTTGCCAGGCTGGCCGAGGAAGTGGCAGCCGTGGAACGAGCCGGAGCTGATTTCCTGCATATCGATGTCATGGACGGGCATTTTGTCCCCAACTTGACCATCGGTCCTCCGATCGTAGCAGCCCTCAGAAAAGTCACCAAGCTGCCGCTCGACGTCCACCTCATGATCACCAACGCCGACGCCTTTATCGCTGAGTTCGCCGAGGCCGGAGCGGACTATCTCACGGTTCACGTAGAAGCCTGTCCGCATCTCCATCGCACGGTGCAATTGATCAAGGAACATGGCATCAAGGCCGGTGTGACCCTCAATCCGGCCACCTCGCTCAGTACGATCGAGGGAATTCTTCCCGATGTCGATTTGGTCCTCATCATGTCGGTCAATCCTGGCTTCGGCGGACAAACGTTTATTGCCTCCTGCCTGCAGAAAACTGCCTCGGCACGCGCCATGCTCGATCGGATCGGAAGCCGTGCGTTGCTCGAAGTGGACGGCGGAGTCAAGATCGACAATGCAGCACAGGTACTGGCTGCGGGAGCCGACGTACTGGTCGCTGGGTCGGCCATTTTCTCTAGCCGGGACTATGCTGCGACAATTGCTGCGATGCGCGCAGCCGGCCACCCTTCTTCCACGACGCCGCAGCGCGTCTCCGCTCACCGATAGGCCGCGCGGGTGGACATCTCTTCCCTCATCGATAGCCTCCATCCTCTCGAAGTCAAAGTCCTATCGACATTCGGGGCAAATCATTCCGCCATCCTCCAGACAGAGCAGCTCATACAGTCCACTAAATTAGAGCCTTCGCAGCTCAGTATGGCGGTCGAGTGGTTGCTCGCCAAGTCATTGCTTGCGGTGGAATCGGAAACTGTGACGCCGATCGTCTCGCTTACCAAAATCGGCGAACTCTATTTTGAAAAATATTCGCCGATTGAACGGGTGCTGTCTGCCGCTCGCGATGCGGCCAAAACCGGCAAGCGCTTGACCATTCAGGACATTCAATCACGGGAAGGGCTCGAACCCTCGGACGTGAGCGGTGCGATCGGACGGCTCAAGAAAGAGGGAGCGCTCCTCATCATCCAAGGCGGCTGTATCGAATCGACTGGACGACCGAGCCAGACAGCGGAAACAATGAGGGGATTGCTGCAACAGCTTCATGGAGCGCCGCGTGGGCTGCAAGCATTCCCCGAAGCACAACGGCAGGTCATTCAAGATCACGCCGTCAAGCGCGGAAATGCACGGGAACCGTTCCGCATCGATGATCGTGTAGCCAGAGCACTCAAGCTTTCCGTAACCGGCGCCGAGGCCGCCCAGCAACTCGCTCGGCAGGGAACTGCGGAAGAGGTCTCCCAGCTGACACCCGAACTATTGAAAGATGGAAGCTGGCGGACAAAGCGCTTCCGTAAGTATACGATCAGTCTTCGCGCGCCACGAATTGCGCCTGGCAAACGCCATCCCTATCGCGAGTTTCTCGATACGGTAAAGACAAAACTCGTGAGCATGGGATTCCAGGAAATGCGTGGCCCGCTCGTTGAGACGGAATTCTGGAACATGGATGCCCTCTTCATGCCGCAGTTCCATCCGGCACGTGATATCCATGACGTCTACTTCGTCAAGGAACCGGCCCATGCCTCATCGATTGCAGAACCGTTCTTATCTCAGGTTGCGCAGGCGCACCAGACTGGCGGCGCAACCGGCTCAACCGGTTGGAACTATCCCTTCGATACGGAACGTGCGCGACGGCTGGTCTTGCGAAGCCAGGGGACGGCCGTCTCGGCCCATACATTGGCGGCACAACCTGCCGTGCCTGGAAAATACTTTTCCATCGCCCGCTGTTTTCGATACGATCAAGTCGATGCGACTCACGCGACCGATTTCTTCCAGGTGGAAGGGATCGTGCTCGGCGAAGACATCAACTTTCGCACGTTACTCGGCTTACTGAATCTCTTTGCCCGTGAAGTGGCGCAGGCTAAGGAAGTCAAATTTCTCCCAGCCTACTTCCCCTTCACCGAACCATCGGTCGAGCTGCACGTGCGCCATCCGAAGCTCGGATGGATGGAGCTTGGCGGAGCCGGGTTGTTCCGACCGGAAGTGACCCTTCCCCTAGGCGTGACCGTTCCAGTGATCGCATGGGGGCTCGGACTCGATCGCATGGCGATGGTGGCGCTTGGCATTCACGATATTCGTGAGCTGTTCACCGACAATCTGGATCTGATTCGTTCAACCAAGGGGGCCTTCTAGCCAGGCTTGTTCATTCGGTCTATCTGGTCTGTCTGGTCTATTCGGTCTGGCTCGTGTGTTTGGTCGAACGAGACTAACCAGATGAACCAGATAGACCAGATCAACCGAACAGACCAGATAGACGGAGTTAATCCCATATGCCCACGATTACTATTTTCAAACAGGATCTCGAGGGATTGCTCGCCGGGCCAGGAAAACCTCGACAACCGATCACCATAGAGCAACTCGAAGAGTCATTGATGCTCGTAAAGGGTGAGCTGAAGGGACAGAGCCCCGACACCGGCGAACTACGAATTGAGTTGCAAGACAGCAATCGCCCCGATCTCTGGTGCTGCGAAGGAATCGCCAGGCAGATTCGGGTGAAGCGGCAGGGAGCTCTGGCAAGGTACGACTTTCTCACAACCACATCAAAATCACCAAAGCAACTGATCGTGGCTCCCGGCCTGGAAAAGATCAGGCCCTACGTGGCAGCTTGCGCTGCAACCGGCTACCGTGTGACCCAGGAGGGCCTGGCACAGCTGATCCAGACGCAAGAGAAACTCGCCGAGATGTTCGGCCGTAAACGTAAGACTGTCTCGATCGGACTCTATCGCCTTGCAGCGATCGAGTTTCCTGTCACCTATGATTTGGCAAAGCCCGACGCGGTCACGTTCACGCCCCTGGGCATGGATACGCTCATGACGCTCGGAGAGATGCTGCTCGTCCATCCCAAGGGACTGGAGTTCGGCGGGATTCTCGCAGGACACGATCGTCTACCCGTCCTCCGCGATGCAAAGAATCAGACACTCTCATTCCCGCCGATCATCAATAGCCGGGAAGCCGGAGAAGTGCGGGTGGGAGACGATGCCCTCTTCGTCGAGGTGACCGGCACGGACCTCGCGATGGTTGTCCTGACCCTCAACATCTTCGCGGCAAATCTGGCGGATCGTGGCGCAGTTATTGAGCCGATCGAAGTGCGATATCCCTATAAGACGGCTCTCGGCATGGCAGTTATGACTCCGCAAGATCTTGGGAAGTCACGGAAGCTTCCCGTCAGTACGATCGAACAGGCGCTTGGGCAGGCGCTCGGCGCCCAGGAAGTCGTAAAGGCTCTCACGGACTACGGTTATGAAGCAACGACGAAAGGTAAATATGTGACGGTTACGCCTCCGTTCTATCGGCAAGACCTCATGCATGCAATGGACGTGGTCGAAGATGTTGCGATCAGCCGTGGGTACGGAGACTTTTTGCCGGTGATGCCATCGCAATTTACGGTCGGGGGATTGTCCCGCGTCGAAGAGGTCTCCGACCGTGCAAGAGCCCTCATGGTCGGCATGGGTTTCCAGGAAATCATCTCCAATATTCTCGGTTCGCCCAAGGATCTCCGCGATGCGATGCGCCTGGAAGGGACGGAATGGGGACAACTGGTCGAGGTGGACAATGTGATGTCTCAGAACTTCTCCGCACTTCGCCAATGGATGCTTCCGTCGTTACTTCGCGTGGAGGCTGCATCGAACCGGGCATTTTATCCCCATCGGCTATTCGAGGCGGGCGAAGTGGCACGTCCCGATTCCACCCAGTCCCTTGGGTCGCATACTGTAACTGTGCTCGGCGGAATGATCGCCCATGCCGATGCGCACTTCTCCGAGGCTCACTCCTGCCTGGAAACGCTGTTTTATTATGTGAACCAAGCCTACAGCCTAGAACCGATCCAGCATCCGTCATTTCTCGCTGGACGAGTGGGGAGTATTGTATCTGAGGGGAAACAAGTCGGTGTAATCGGAGAGCTGCACCCGGAAGTTCTCGAACGATGGCAGATCGCGGTTCCGGCGGTGGCGTTCGAAATCGATCTGACAGAACTGGCAGGACGGTCTTGAGGCTTACGCCGACGTTCCGCGAGTCGTGCGAGACTTGCGGGAAAAGCGAGACCGGGGAGAGTTCAAGGTCAGAAATTCGAGGTTTTTGGAACGTTGAACCCCGACCTTCGGCCTTCCCAGCTTCAGGCTTGAGCCCTCCTGACTCGTCCTGCTTTTCTCGCAAGTCTCGCGTTTCACGCGCGACGCTTCGTGCGCTTACGCCCCGACTGGGACGAGATGCTCCTTGGCGAGACCGACCAGCTGCTCAAATCCCGTGGCATCCTTGATGGCCATATCGGATAAGACCTTCCGGTCTAAGAGAATATTGGCCCTCTTCAGGGCGTTGATAAACTTGCCATAGGTCAGTCCATGCGCCCGAACTGCCGCGTTGATACGCGCGATCCACAACACCCGGAAGTCCCGTTTGCGATTTTTCCGTCCTGTATAGGCGTACGCCTGACCCTTATCGACTGATTCTGTCGCGGTGCGGAACAGCCGGCTCTTCCCTCCATACTGTCCCTTCGCTAATTTCAACCGTTTCTTCCGCCGATGCCGAGTTTTTGGGCCACCTTTTGCGCGAGGCATGAGTCAGTACTCCTTTTAGTTAACGCGATTGATACAGCCCGATTTAATTATAGGGCAGTAAACGGTTCAGTGCCTGAGTTTTTGTTTTATCCACGAGAGCCGTGCCGCTTAATCGGCGCTTCCGATCCTGCGTCTTGCTGGTGAGGATATGGCGTTTCCCCGCCTTTCGCCGGACCAATTTCCCGGAGCCGGTGCGGGTAAATCGCTTCTTGGCTCCACTATGGGTTTTCATTTTCCTATTCTTCATGTCGGTGCTTCCTTAGGTTAATACTATTCTGACCGATTGTGCTACTTGGGTGCCACGATCATGATCAGGCTTCGCCCTTCCATGCGAGGGGCATATTCAATCGTGCCGATCTCCCCCAACTCTGCGATGACCGTATTCATAAGCGTTCGGCCCATCTCCTGATTGGCCATTTCACGTCCGCGGTACGTCAAGAGAACTTTGGTCTTGTTACCATCGGCCAAAAATCCCTTAATCTGTCGAATCTTGATCTCCAAGTCATGCTTGTCTGTCCGAGGTCGCAACTTAATTTCCTTCACCTGTGTCGACTTTTGATGACGCCGGTTCTGGTGGTCCTTTTTACTCAGTTCAAACTTGTATTTCCCGTAATCCATTATGCGGCATACGGGAGGCACTGACGTGGGTGCGACCTCGACAAGGTCGTAGCCATTTTCTTGTGCCTGTTTGAACGCATCCGCCGTGAGGAGAATGCCAAGCTGTTCGCTCTCCGGACCGATCACCCGGACTTCACGCACCCTGATTTCTCGGTTAACTCGTAGTTTGGGGACGATAATACACCTCTTATTGTGTCAATGAAGTTTGCCCTGCAGGCTTGAGGTCCGCACGGAGCAGGTCGAGTGCTCCCGCGACGGTCATACTGCCGAGGTTGGCTCCGCTCCGGCCTCGTATGGCCAATGTCCCACTCTGCACTTCTCGGTCGCCGACCACAAACATAAATGGGACCTTGGCCTTCTCCGCTTCTCGGATTTTGAGCCCGATTTTTTCATTCCGAAGATCAGCCTCAGCGCGGAACCCCGCAGCCTTGAGTTGGGCCACGACCTCGGCAACGTAAGGCCGCTGGTTATCCGTGATGGACATGACCGTCGCCTGAACCGGGGCGAGCCAGGTCGGAAAGGCGCCGCCAAAGTGCTCAATCAGAATGCCAAAGAACCGTTCGATCGATCCCATTAGAGCCCGGTGGATCATGATCGGCTGGTGCACTTTGCCATCTTCCCCAATATAGCCCAATTCGAACCGTTCGGGATTATTGAAATCGACTTGAATAGTCGAGCATTGCCAGGAGCGTCCCAGGGCATCTTTGATTTTGATGTCGATTTTTGGTCCGTAGAAGACGCCTTCCCCCGGATCAATCTGGTAGGCGACCGCCCGCCCCTTTAATGCCGCTTCGAGCGCATTCGTGGCTTGAGCCCACCGCTCTTCCGATCCGACAGACTTTTCAGGCTTGGTCGAGAGATACACTTCAAATTCGGTGAACCCGAAAGTGCCGAGAATAAAAAATGTGAAGTCTAGAACCTTGCTGACTTCGTGTTCAATCTGATCCGGACGGCAGAACAGATGCGCGTCATCCTGTGTGAAGCCGCGAACCCGCAGCAGACCGTGAAGGACACCTGTCCGTTCGTACCGGTAGACCGTCCCCAGTTCGCCATAGCGGATGGGGAGGTCTCGGTAACTGCGCAGATGCGACTTGTAGATCATGATATGGAACGGGCAATTCATCGGTTTGAGCTGGTACTCGCTATTTTCAACCTTCATGGGAGCGAACATGTTGTCGCGGTAATAGTCGACGTGGCCGCTGGTTTTCCAGAGGTCCAACCGGGCGATGTGAGGGGAGTACACCAGTTCGTACCCATTTTGAATATGCTGATCTCGCCAAAAGTTCTCAATCAATAGCCGGATCGTCGCGCCCTTCGGATGCCAGAGCACCAGGCCCGGGCCGATCTCATCCTGGGTCGAAATCAAATCGAGTTCCTTGCCGACCTTTCGGTGGTCTCGCCGCTTAATCTCTTCTAGCCGTGCAAGATGCGCATCAAGTTCTCCCTGGGTAGGGAAGGAGGTTCCATAGATCCGCTGCAGCATGGGATTGCGTTCGTCGCCTCGCCAATACGCTCCTGCCGTGTTCAGAAGCTTAAATACCCCAACATGACCTGTTGTCGGCAGATGCGGGCCGCGGCAGAGGTCTGTGAATTCCCCCTGACTATACACTGAGATGGTCTGGCCATCGGCTAGTCCTTGAATCAACTCAACCTTGTAGGCTTCCCCACGTTCTTGGAAAAACCTCACCGCCTCATTCTTCGATAATTCTGCCCGTTTAACAGAAAGAGCACGCTTGACGATGTCTTTCGCCTTCGCTTCGATTTTTTCGAGATCTTCCGGAGTAAATGGCCGCTCAAAGGCAAAGTCATAAAAGAACCCATCATCGAGAGCCGGGCCGATCGTCAGCTGTGCAGTGGGGAAGACCTCTTTGACAGCCTGAGCCATGATGTGAGTACTGCTATGGCGGTAGACCTCACGGCCTTCAGCGCTGTCGAATTGCAGTGGCATCACCTCGGCATCGTCCGTCAAGACACTCGATAGATCTACGGGCTGGCCATTCACCTTTGCCGCAAGGATGTCCGGGCCAAGTGTCAGACCAAGAGCCGACAGGGCAAACCCAACGGTCTGGCCCGCTGGAATCTCACGACTGCTACCGTTTTTGAGCGTAACTTTCATGACGTCCACTCAATCGCCCAAGCACAAGAAACAACAAAAGCACCCCGCCTGTGAAAGGCAAACTGATACTCTCAGCTAGGTGGTAGGCGCGGACGGTCTTGAACCGTCGACCTCTACCGTGTCAAGGTAGCGCTCTCCCCCTGAGCTACGCGCCCATCGATCTGGATGCGCATGCTAATATAGCCCTGCCCAAGGTGTCAAGAAACAGCCTTTTCCATCATGAGCTGAGCCGGAGGCAGAATAGGGTTCAGTGACTCTGATTCGCAGGCCTTTGGTCAGATTCGTTCCGGATTGGAAAGTACTGTCGGTTTGAGGGTACACTGACCAGGTTACACGATCTTTAACGTATCGAAGTTGACCCCTGCGGGAGCGGGCGGTGTCTTCAGTTTCATGCCTTCCAACGCTTTAACGGCCAGATCAGCGACCACGAAATTGCGATACCATTTTCGGTTGGCCGGTACGATATACCAGGGCGCATGACTGGTACTTGTGGCAGCCATCATATCCTCGAACGCTTCCATATAATTCTTCCATAGTTTCCGTTCTTCGAGATCCCCTTCGTTGAATTTCCAGCGTTTCTCCGGATCGCGAATGCGTTCCTCCAGTCGTTCTTTTTGTTCAATCTTCGAGATGTGCAGAAAAAACTTCAGAATGGTTGTGCCGCTCTCATAGAGGAGCTCTTCGAATTCTTTGATCTGATCAAACCGCTGCTTCACTACCTTGTTCGATACCCACCCGTGGACGCGAGTAATAAGCACGTCCTCGTAATGTGAACGGTTGAAGATGCCAATCTGGCCCTTGGGTGGCGCCTTCTGATGTACCCGCCACAGAAAATCATGACCAAGCTCCTCCGACGACGGAGCTTTAAAGGACACGACTTTGCAGCCCTGCGGATTCACACCGGACATCACGCTCTTGATCGTCCCATCCTTGCCGCTGGTGTCCATTCCCTGCAAGATGATGAGCAGCGATCGAGTCCCATTGGCATAGAGCCTTTCTTGGAGTTCGCCTAGCCGTCCGGTCAATTCTGCCGTCATCGCCTTAGCCATCTCCTTGCCCTGATCCGTTTTTTTGTACTCCCCTGTGTCGTCGGGATCGCATCGATCCAAGCTGAGTTGTGAGTCCGGCTTGACGCAATACTTCTTCATGATCGGTGCATCCTCCACACTTTCAGGCTCATATCCGAGGCGGACGCTACTCCATTCGTTCCAGCTTAACAGTCGAGGATAACCGGCAACGGATGAGCCGATTGACCCTAGCCCGCCTAGGGCAGAATCGGCGCATCGTGGGCGCAGCGAAAGCCCACATTCGGATCATGTTCGGTGGGATCGCCCTTCGTGCGAAACGACGCGCGCAGCCGATAGGGGCTGTTGATATACGAGCCGCCCCGTTGCACCTTCGTGGTGCCCGCGGTGGGACCATGGGGATTGATGGTGGGCATCGGCCGGTAGACCGCTTCGTCGTACCAGTCGGCCACCCATTCATAGAGATTGCCGGCGAGGTCGTGGACCCCGTACGGGCTCATCCCTTTGTCGCGATTGCCGATGGGCGAAACCGTCTCGGCCCCCTCCTTCAACCCGAAGACGGCGTGGACGGGCGTCGGCGGCTCATTCCCCCAGGGATAGATGCGGCCATCCGTCCCCCGCGCCGCCTTCTCCCACTCCGCTTCGGTCGGCAACCGCTTCCCCGCCCATAGACAATACCCCGTCGCCTCCAGCCAATTCACCCAGCGGACGGGATGGTCGGCACGGACCACCGGCGTCTCCTGGTCCGCAAAACCCCACGGCGGTTCACTCTGAATCGCGGCCACAAACTTCGCAAACTGCCCGTTCGTCACCTCGAACGTATCCAGATAAAAACTGTCGAGGAAGACGCGATGAACCGGCTGCTCATCGTCATCGCCCTGCTCGCTCCCCATCGGAAACTCCCCGACGGGGATCAGCACCATCGGCGCCCCATCCTTCCCAGTGAGCGTGGCCGGGAGCTTCGGGAGGGCCCGGGCCTTCGACGTCGGACCGCCGTTGGTCGGAGGGTGCGCCTTCTTCAGGGGTTTGGCGTCACTCTCGGCCCCATGGAGTTTGGGAGACGCCGGAGCCCCCTCCGGCTCCGGCTTCACGGACGACGGCTCATTCGCCCCTGCAAGCCCGCTGGTGAGCCAAACCATAGCTAAAACCATACACAGTATAGGGTGAGCCCTGTATCGCACCGGCTTCATCGACGATTTCCACTTCCGCATGTGTACAGGGTACCGAAACGGGAGAGGAGAAATCTAGAGGGAAGAGCCGAGACCTCACCGTTCTGCCGATGCCTGATTCAAGCGAAACGGGTACGGTTCGAAGTCCGGAGTTCGAGATTTCCGGAACTTCGAATCACACCTCTCCCGAGTCTCGCTCTTCACGCTTGTCGCTCGCTACTCTGTCACGAACCGTCATGAATGGTGCGGGCCGCACTACTCGATGGTTCGCCTGAGGGTTTTCAGCTTCCCGCGCTTCGTCTTACTCTCCAAACGCCGTTGCTTCGAACCCTTCGTTGGTTTCGTGGCTCTGCGCTTCTTGCGCGGAATGGCCACGCTCTGAATGAGCTCGCTCAGCCGAGTGAGCGCATCTTCTCGATTCTGTTCCTGGCTTCGATACTGCTGGGCTTTGATGGTAATCACGCCCTCTTGTGAGATGCGATGATCCTTCAGTTTCAGCAATTCCTCCTTATAAAACGGCGGCAACGACGAGGCAGCAATATCGAACTGCAAATGAATCGCGGACGAGACTTTGTTCACATTCTGTCCGCCGGCCCCCTGCGACCGCATTGCATGGATGTCGATCTCAGAGTCAGGAATGATGACGTGTGATGAAATCTGCAGCATCAAAATTGCGGATGTTGAAAAAGGAATGAGGGGCAGCTGGGTGATCCCTTTACCCACGCATCCCCCACCATGAAGCTGTGGTCGACGGACGTACACAGTTGTGATCAGCCCGGCTACCCCTTCGCGCCGAATGAGCCAACTATAACTTATTGCCCTCCCTCAGGGTAGATCAACTCGGAAAGGCTTGAGAGGGGAGCTTACTGTAATTCTGGCAGGCGATCGATAATTCTCAACCGGACCTCTTCTCCCACCTGCATTTGCACCATCTTGGTCGTCAGGCTTTCACGAACCCGATGGGCATCCTCCATCTTAAATTGAATCTGTCCACCGCTCCGTTCAACCAGGTGGAAGAGCAACAAGTTTGTGATGTGCTGCAATTCTTCGTCACTCGTGTGCGAACTCATGTTCAAAATATTGGACATTGGAGTGGCTCCAGTTTGGTCATCAGGCCAGCCCCATTTATGCCGAATCCTCTGTTCTTCCACAATGCCCCAAAGGGAGGGGGAGGCCTGACGCTACAGAAAGTGACTCCCTCCCTTGTCACATCGGCCCAGGCTTATTTGTAATGGCATTCCAATGGCTTACAAGTAGCAGGCTGTTCGCGGGCTGCTGAAGCACTATTGGTGGTCGCCGACAATTCGGTATAACTTCGAGACGGGAGGTTCTACCAGGCTGTGTGAAAACCAACTCGGCATGGCAGAACTTCGGCAATCTGTATGTCTAGGGCAGCATCCTGCTACGAATCAGGACTTCGAGTCCTGATATTCTTCGTGCCAGGCCATCTGGATCGCTTCGAGGAGTTTTTCGTTCGATTTCTTAGGATCGTCCTTGAAGTCAGGGAGTGCCACGATCCAGGCGTGCATGTCGGTGAATCGGACGGTGAGCGGGTCCGTTTCCGGATGTTCTTCGACTAAACGGATCGCAATATCTTCAGTATCCTGCCACTTCAGGTCCATGCGCAGTCTCCAGAGCTGTTATCAAAGGCGTATGACCGGATGGGCGAGATGGACCTTGCTTCTGCTGTTGGCCATACGCTCCCTACTTCCCCGATGTTAACTCGGAGAGCTTCTTATTTTCCAAGGCTTCTTTCAACGATGTGTCCATCAAGACTTCGGCGAGGTGATGGGTGGCCGTTTCGAGATCGGCCATCTTGGCTCGGATGGCCTTATGATCTGTTCCGGACTTGGCCGCTTCGACTGCAGCCATTGCGGCCTTGATCAAAGCCAGGTCTTCCTCTCCGACCAGGTGGGAGCCTTGCTTGAGGGCCTTCTCCGTGGCCATGAGGATGGCCTCAGCCTCGGTTCTGGCTTCAATGAGCTGTCGCGCTTTCAAGTCGTCGGAGGCAAACTTGTACGACTCACCGATCATCCGTTCAACCTCGTCATCGCTCAATCCGTACGACGGTTTTACGGCGAGCGATTGGGTGTCGCCGGTGCGAACATCCCGCGCCGAGACATTCAAGATTCCATTGGCATCAATGAGGAACGTAACTTCGATGCGTGGGACGCCGGCCGGCAACGGGGGGACTTTCAACCGAAAGCGGGCCAGGCTGCGGTTGTCCTTCACCAGTTCTCGTTCGCCTTGGAGGATATGGATATCTACGCCGGTTTGGCCGTCGACATAGGTCGTGAACATTTCCTTGGCACTTGCCGGGATAGTCGTATTGCGCCGTATCAAGCTGCTCATCACTCCACCCATGGTTTCAATGCCAAGAGAGAGGGGCGTCACGTCGAGCAGTAATAGATCGGTCGTTCCGCCACTGAGAATGTCGGCCTGGACGGCCGCACCGAGTGCCACGACTTCATCAGGGTTCAGCTCCCAATGGGGTTGTTTCCCGAAGAGGGCCTGGACCTGTCGGCGGACCAACGGCATGCGAGTCGAGCCTCCGACGAGGACCACCTCGTCGATGTCATTTGGGGTGAGGCCGGCATCTTTTAAGGCGAGACGGCAGGGCCCGAGCGTACGCTCTACGAGTTCCATGGTGAGGGATTCTAGTTGATCGCGTGTGAAATCTTTGGAGTATCGGCCTTTGCCCTCCGGCAGGTCGAGAATGGCCGTGGTCTTCAGCACATCGGAGAGTCTGATCTTTGTCCGTTCAGCTTCCAGTCGGACCGCCTGCATATGATCGGGATAGGCGGTCAAATCGAGAATATGTTGCTCGCGGATTTCTTTGACGATGAGATCCGCGATCTGGCGGTCGAAGTCATCGCCTCCGAGATGCGTGTCGCCGTTAGTCGCTAGGACCTCAAAGATGCCGTTCTTGAGTTTCAAGATGGAAATATCGAAGGTTCCTCCGCCAAGATCGTAGACGGCAATCGTACCCTGAGTTTTCTGTTGGAGCCCATAGGCCAGCGAGGCAGCGGTCGGCTCATTGATGATCCGCAACACGTCGAGCCCTGCAATCATGCCCGCATCCTTCGTCGCTTGCCGCTGGCTATCGTTGAAATAGGCAGGGACGGTAATGACCGCCTTGGTAATGCTCTCGCCGAGATGCGCCTCGGCCCGTTGCTTCAGTTCCTTCAGAATCATGGCCGAGATCTGTGGCGGCGAATAGGTTTTCTCGCCGAGCTTGATTCGGATGACTCCACCCTGCTCCGTCAGGTGGTAGGGGAAGTAAGCCAGCTCGTCCTGCACGTCTGCAAGGCTCTTTCCCATGAATCGCTTTACGGAATAGACGGTCCGTTCCGGGCTGCGCGTCAAGTGTTCTTTCGCCGGATCACCGACGATCAGCCCGTTGTCGGTCATCGCCACGACAGAGGGAACCATCGTCCGCTCGTTCCGGCCTGGGATGACGCACGGACGTCCGTCCGCCATATAGGCCACGAGCGAATTCGTTGTGCCGAGATCGATGCCGACAATACGTACCATGGTGGTGATTATCCGATGGTTGAGACGAGATCGCTCACGATGTTCTTGACGTAGGTGCGGTTGGAGAGATTTTCGCGCATCTGCTTCAGTATTCGGTCGCGCTCGGCCCTCGCCTGGTCGGTCGCCTCACTACGATCTTGGAGCCTGTCCCACTGGATAAAGAGCTGCTGCAGAGTGGCTTCCATATCCCGTTGTCGCAGTTCGAGCGTATTCCGTTCCGATTGGAGTTTCGCGCGGAGGGCCGACTCGGATTCAGATGTCCGTCCGGCAGATCGGTACTCATTCAATGTGTCTTGCAGTTCAAGAATTTCCTCAAAGAGGTCTGCGGGAGGAGAATTCCGAATCTCTTTCACCGACCCCGCTTCCAGATCAAGCAGATACTCCGCCCGTTCGATCGGGTCACGGAGCGTCCGGTACGCGGTATTCAACATGGCGGAATTGCCGAGGCTGATGGTCTGTTCGGCCGCGCTCTTGTTCTGATAGAAGTCAGGGTGGAACGCACGGCTCAGTTCGTAGAATTTGCTTTCCAGTTGGCGCTGGTCGATCGTGAGGCGGCGTGGGAAACCTAGGCAGGTGAAGTAATCGAGTTCTTTTGAAACCGGCTGAACCTTGACGCAACGGTCACAGAAATACTCACCGGCCATTTCAGACTGACAGTGCCAGCACATGCTGCGAGCCATCTGTAACTCACGTGGGCTTGAGCTGTGGGTGTGCTGATGGTCCATCCCGCTACCTCTTCTGACAAGTCGGGCATGGCAGCCTGCCATGCCCGTCGGACAATTGCCGTGTGATGATGACGCTCCTTAAGCCGAGAAGGACTCTCCGCAGCCACAGGTCTTGTCGGCGTTCGGATTGACGAATTTGAAGTTTCCGCCCATCAGATCTTTTTGGAAGTCCAACTGCGTGCCTTGAAGATAAATAGCGCTCTTGGCGTCGACAATGACTTTCACACCGTCAAAGTCATGGACTTGATCGTGCTGGCCGATCTTTTCATCGAAGTTGATTGTGTAGCTGAGACCCGAACAGCCGCCGCCCTTCACGCCTAGGCGGAGCCCCCCCTCAGTGAGGCCCTGCACGTTGATGAGGCGTTTTACTTCCTTCAGCGCCGCCTCGCTGAGCGTAATCACCGGAGCTTGTATTTCTGCATTCGTGGTGTCCATGGCAACACTCCCTTTGTTCACGTTACTTCGCGTCGACCAACGCTCCATCAGCTTTCTTCTGATAGTCCGCGAGAGCAGCCTTGATCGCGTCCTCGGCGAGCACGGAGCAATGAATCTTTACGGGCGGCAGGTTTAGTTCCTGCACGATGTCGGTGTTCTTGATCTTTTGGGCTTCTTCGATCGTCTTGCCCTTCAACCATTCGGTGGCGAGGCTCGAGCTGGCGATCGCGGAGCCGCAACCGAAGGTTTTGAACTTCGCGTCCACGATCGTATCGTTCTGCACCTTGATCTGAAGCTTCATCACGTCGCCACACTCAGGGGCTCCGACCATACCGGTACCGACCCCTTCCTCGTCCTTCTTGAAGCTTCCCATGTTGCGGGGGTTATTGAAATGATCGACGACTTTGTCACTGTAGGCCATGGTCACCTCCGAAATTTATAATTTACAATTGCAAATTCTCAATTGCCGCTAGTGGGCAGCCCATTGGACCGACTTCAAATCGACGCCTTCTTTTGCCATCTCGTACAGCGGGGACATCTCGCGTAATTTTGTAACGATCTCAATCACCTTCTTGATCGTGTAGTCAATCTCATCGTCCGTGTTGAACCGGCCCAGGCCGAAACGGATCGAGGAGTGCGCCAGTTCCGTCCCGACCCCCAACGCGCGGAGCACGTACGAAGGCTCCAATGTGGCGGAAGTACAGGCCGAACCGGACGAAAGGGCGATATCCTTCATGCCCATCAGCAACGACTCGCCTTCCACATAGGCAAAGGAGATATTGAGGTTGCCGGGAAGCCGATTGGTGGGGTGGCCGTTCAGATAGCATTCCTCGAGGGCCTTCATGATACTGGCCTCCAGTCGATCGCGCATCGCAATCAACCGCGCGGTGTCTTTGGCCATCTCCTGCTCGCAGAGTTCGCAGGCCTTGCCGAATCCCACGATCAAGGGCACCGGAAGCGTCCCGGAGCGCATGCCGCGCTCATGTCCGCCACCGTCCATTTGCGACGCGATACGAACCCGCGGATTCTTCTTTCTCACGTAGAGCGCGCCAACCCCCTTGGGGCCATAGATCTTATGGGCCGAGAACGACATCAGGTCGATGCCCATCTCTTGGACATCGACGGGAATTTTCCCAACACCTTGCGTTGCATCGCAATGAAAGAGAATGCCCTTTTCCTTGGCGATTTTTCCGATCTCTTTGACGGGGTTGATCGTGCCGATTTCATTATTCGCCAGCATAATGGAGATGAGGATCGTCTTCTCTGTAATGGCTTTCCGCACATCCTCGGGATTCACCATCCCGAATTTATCGACGAGGAGATAGGTGACTGCCGCTTTGCCTTTCCCCTCTAACGATTTGACGGTATCGAGCACGGCGCGGTGCTCGGTGGAGGAGGTAATAATATGGTTGCCCTTCTCTCCGTACATCTCCAGCACACCCTTGATCGCAAGATTGTCCGATTCAGTGGCGCCGCTCGTGAAGACGATCTCTTTCGGGTCGGCCTTGATCAGTTTTGCGATTTGCTTCCTAGCCTGTTCGACAGCTTCTTCTGCGGCCCAACCGAAAGCATGGTTGCGGCTGGCCGCGTTTCCAAATTTCTCGACGAAATAGGGAAGCATGGTGTCCAAAACGCGTGGATCCATGGGCGTCGTGGAATGGTTGTCCAAGAAAATCGGCAGTTTCATCGTTCAACTCCTTGTGCCGCGGGGGACTGAATGGTAATGAGGGGTGTGCCGCCCATCATGTCTTGCAGAGTCATGTTATTGAGCAATTGGGCGATGCTGTCTTGGACTTTCAAGAGCGGTGTACGGATATGGCAATTGTCCCGCTGCATACAGAACTCTCCATCCTTTTCGTGCGAACAATCGGTGATACCCAAGGGGCCCTCGATGCTTTCGAGAATTTGCGCGATCGTAACTTGGTGCGCACGTCGGGCCAGCACGTACCCACCCTTGGGTCCATTGTGACTTTCGATCAATGCGCTCTTGGCAAGGGTCTGGAGTACTTTGGCCAGTAGCTCGAGGGGGATGTTATATTCCTCCGCGATCTCCTTCGTATTCACCACACGCCCAGGCGTCACGTCGCCGAATTGGACAGCAGCGATGTGCTGAAGGGCCATGAGGGCATAATCTGCTTTTTTCGAAATCTTTAACATTGCTATTGCCGATCGCTAAGGTCGGAGACTATAATGATCTCCGATCAATAAGGTCGGATTAAGAATACCACGCAGATTTCAAAGCTGTCAACAGCCTGAAATAACAAAACACCTGGGTTCTGTTGAGAAAGGATCGGGTATATGGGCGGAACCAATCCCTACATTGAAAAAACTGAATACGAGCTTCCTCGAGTAGCCTATACCGTCACCTTTATTGCCCCTGGAGGGGTGGTGACGAAGGTGGAGGTCGATCCAACCAAGATACCCTACGGCCCAACGGGGCTTCCAGGAAGTCTTTTGGATGTAGCGATGGGCAATGGAGTTGCGCTGGAACATGTCTGCGGGGGGGTCTGTGCCTGTTCGACCTGCCATGTCGTCGTAAAACAAGGGCTTGAGAGCTGTAACGAAGGCACAGACGATGAGTTCGATCAGCTAGAGCAAGCGCCGATCACCACACTACAGTCACGGCTCGGATGCCAATGTGTGCCGAATGGCACAAAGGATATTGTGGTCGAGATTCCAGCGGTCAATAAGAATCTCGTCAAGGAAGGCCACTAATCGTAGATCTCGATTTTCACTTCTTTTCGGTCATATCCCGCCTCCACAAAATACGCACGTAGCGGACGCACAAAGCCTTTCGTGCCGCACAGCATCGGAATCACTTTCGGCGCTCCCTCAATCAACGGCCTGAGCATTGAGAGCGTGAGATCGACACCCTGCTGTTCCCCTCCAGCAGCCACCAATGGAAGATAGCGAAACCCTGGATGGATCACGGCCAGCGTGAGCAGTTCCTGATGAAAGAACAGTTCTTCCTCCGCAGGGGCAACGGCAATGAGGAGAATGGTCGCTATCTGTCGCTGTGCGTAGAGGCGCTTCAACATGCAGCGTATCGGGACGAGGCCAGTGTAACGGGCGATAAGTAAGAGATCGCGATCGAGTTGCTCCGGGAGCGAGAAGTTTCCATAGGGGCCTGAGAGCATGACCTCATCACCAGGCTTGAGGGTGTAGAGATAGCCAGACCCCAAGCCCCTCATTACACGATCGAACACCAATGTGAGTTCGCCTGAGGCTGTGCTCGGCGCGGCGAGTGAATAGGCCCGGTTGAGCGGGGGCTTGGGGCCGACAGGTAGCTTCAACGAAACCCACTGACCGGGTTGGAACGGAATCTTCTGTGTTTGTGGAAGCAGGACGAGTTGGCGAACGTGGGGGGTCAGATCGGTGACCGAGAGCACCGTAGCTGGCTGCGTGAATTCCGCCATAACGATCCCCCTCTTGCTCTCTTATCAGAAGGCTGGCACAGATGAAAGAGCCATGAGTCGGCCGATTCTGTACAACAGTTTTCCCTGCATGCTATAGAGATACCGACTTTCGACTGCACTCACGGGGATCCAGTATGACACAAGTCCGTGTGCGCTTCGCACCCAGTCCGACCGGGTTTCTCCATATTGGAGGGGTCCGCACAGCGCTATTCAATTGGCTCTTTGCCCGCCAGCAGAAGGGTGTTTTCATTCTCCGCATTGAGGATACGGATCAAAGTCGATCGACGGACGAATCGATCCAGGCCATCATCGAAGGCCTGGAATGGGTGGGGCTTGATTGGGATGAAGGCCCATTTCGTCAGACCGAGCGGATGGATCTCTACAGCAGTCATGCAAAGCAACTGCTTGAAAATGGCCATGCCTATTGGTGTGCCTGCAAAGCAGAAGAGCTTGACGCGCGGCGGAAGGAGGCCGAGTCCAAAGGACTGTCGCCGAAATACGACGGGCGTTGCCGCGATCGGGGCCTCATAAATCCGGACGGCAAAGCGGCCCTACGCTTCAAGGCTCCGCAAGAGGGAGAGACCGTGGTCGACGATCTGATCAAGGGCAAGATTGTCTTCGACCATACTGTGCAGGATGATCTGATCATTCTCCGCTCCAACGGCTATCCGACGTACAACTTCTCAGTGGTGGTTGATGATGCACTGATGCAGATCACCCATGTGGTGCGGGGAGACGATCACTTGACCAACACGCCACGACAGATTCCGATCTTCCAAGCGCTTGGGTTTCCAGCTCCTCGGTTCGGGCATCTGCCGATGATTCTCGGCTCGGACAAAGCCCGTCTTTCGAAGCGGCATGGAGCTACCTCGATCATGGCCTATAAAGATATGGGATACCTGCCGGATGCCATGGTGAATTATCTCGTTCGGCTTGGCTGGTCACACGGAGACCAGGAACTCTTCACCCGCCAGGAGCTGATCGAGAAATTTTCCTGGAAGAACGTCCAAACGTCCGCAGCCGTGTTTAATCCTGAGAAACTCCTCTGGGTGAACGCAGAATACATCAAGATCAGTCCACCGACACAGATTGCTCAGGCGCTGGGGCCCCTTTTGGAAGCAGCAGGGTTAACAGCTGATGTCCAGGCTGTCTCAGCTGACTGGCTCTCGCAACTCATCGTCCTCGTGAAGGAACGGGCGAAGACGCTCGTGGAAATGGTCGATTGGGTAAGGCCGTATTTTGGGCAGGCCGCGACGTTCGACGAAGAAGCAGCAAAGAAGTTTTTGACGCCGGCCATCGCGCCGATTCTCGGCAAGCTGCTCACTCGCTTCGAGGCTCTCCCGGTCTTCTCAAAACAGACATGGGAAGCAGCCTTCAAGCAGCTGGTCGAAGAAGAGGGAATAAAGATGGGGCAGTTGGCCCAACCGGTTCGCGTGGCCTTGACCGGTCGTACAGCAAGCCCTGGTCTCTTCGACGTGATGGAAGTGTTGGGACAAGACCGAACGTTGTCTAGGCTCCGCAAGGGAATCGAACGGGCATCCCATGTCTGAGGCAGTTCTTGTCTCTAAACTAGTGCCGATCTTGACGAAGCCGCAATCTGTATATTACTGTGAACGTCGGTTGGGGGATCGTCTAGCGGTAGGACGTCAGTCTCTGGATCTGACTACCTAGGTTCGATTCCTAGTCCCCCAGCCAATAACATTTCCACGCCGTCACCATCAAGATCGTTGTCTCGGTTCCGTACCGCGCTGGGGGATCGTCTAGCGGTAGGACGCCGGCCTTTGGAGCCGGCTACCTAGGTTCGATTCCTAGTCCCCCAGCCACTTTCCTCCGACCGCTCCGTTGCTACTTCAGTGATCCCAGATCGACGACAAACCGAAACCGCACATCGCCCTTCAGGACCCGCTCGTAGGCTTCGTTCACTTGTTGGATCGGAATCACTTCAACATCGGATTCAATGTGGTGCGTGGCGCAGAAATCGAGCATTTCTTGGGTTTCTCGGATACCCCCGATCACCGACCCGGCGATGCGGCGGCGATGCAGAATGAGCGGGAAGGGTTCTAGCAGAGTTGGTTTGTCCGGCACGCCTACGAGGATCATGGTGCCGTCGGTTTTGAGCAGGTTCACATAATCGTTATAGTTGTGGGGGGCTGAGACGGTATCAAGGATAAAATCAAAGCGCCGCTGCAGTCTGGTAAATGTCTCTGGCTTTGAAGTGAGAGCGAAGTCGAAGGCACCTAATCGCATCGCATCATGTCGCTTCCGTTCGGATGTACTCAGGATCGTGACTTCTGTGCCCATCGCCGAGGCAATCTTCACAGCCATATGACCCAATCCACCCAGTCCCACTACTGCCAGTTTGTGATATTTCCCTACGCCCCAATGGCGAAGCGGGGAGTATGTTGTAATTCCCGCGCATAGAAGTGGGGCTGCTCCGGCAGGCGACAAGGCTGAGGGAATCCGCAGCACGTAATCCTCATCCGCGACAATCTGCGTGGAGTAACCGCCCTGAGTAGGCAGGCCGTCTTTGTCACGGCCACTATAGGTGAGAAGCATGCCGGCTTCGCAATATTGCTCCGATCCCTCACGGCAGGCGGGGCAGGTTCGGCAGGAATCAATGAAGCAGCCGACGCCAACGCGGTCATTTGTCTTGAATTTGCTCACCGCAGACCCGATTCTAGCCACGGTGCCGACAATTTCATGGCCCGGCACCATGGGAAAAATCGATCCGCCCCATTCGTCACGGGCTTGATGAATATCCGAGTGGCAGATGCCGCAGTGGGTGATGTTAATGAGCACGTCCTGAGGGCCGACCTCACGCCGCTCGAACGAAAAGGGTTGCAGGGCAGCCTTAGCGGTCATCGCGGCGTAGCCTTGGGTCAACAGCATGGCGCATATTCCTTTATTAAAAGGCCTGATTCGACCGTGACCATAGCAAGATACTCTCGGCTTGCCAACCCCCGAAACGGAGCGTGTAGATAGCAAGTTAACTTGTCCGGTGTAGGTAGCTCATGATCTGTCCGGTTCTTCCTCTCGAGTTTTTCAGCCGCGCGCCGAAATTGTGGCGCACACCGTGGCCCTAGGATCAACGATCGGACG
>Ga0194035_1000259_pt1 | contig 32222 bp, 33 predicted proteins | sample JunL2320m_MetaG_FD_148680 | JGI IMG/M metagenome (GOLD analysis project Ga0194035, IMG submission 148680) | Anoxic zone freshwater microbial communities from boreal shield lake in IISD Experimental Lakes Area, Ontario, Canada - Jun2016-L239-20m | ecosystem: Environmental > Aquatic > Freshwater >...
AGCGGGCTTGATGGGCAGCAACAACAATATTGTCCACGGCAACAATTTGACCGATGCACAGTTAAAGATGATGATCGACTTGGGCGTGACGTTCTCCCTCACCCCTGAGACTGAAATGACCCAAGGCCATGGCATGGCCATTACCGGCAGGCTCTTGCAACTCGGGGCAGCCCCCTCCTTGGGCGTTGATTTGGAATCGAGCATCTCGGGTGACATGTTCAGCGTTGCTCGCTTTGCACTTGGCACACAAAGGGCTTTGGACAATGCGCACTCCAAAGACACCCAACAAAAGCTACCCGATACCTCGACCATTTATTGCAAACAAGCCTTGGAATGGATCACCATCAAAGGTGCGCAGGCCTTGAATTTAGACGACAAGATCGGAAGCCTTACAGTCGGCAAGCAAGCCGATCTGGTCTTGATCAACGCCGACGATTTGAACATGTCTCCTGTGCATGACCCCATCAGCTCAGTGGTCATGCAAACGAGTTTGGCCAATATCGACACCGTGATCATTGCAGGGCAAACCCGAAAAGAACACGGACGCCTGATCTACCCCAATCTAGGCGAACTTAAAACTCAATTGTCACACTCAGGCATGCGTTTGATGAAAGCGCTCCAGCACCCCGCCCACTGATGTCGCCTGTCGCAAGTTTGCCACGAGCGTCAAACTTGCGGTCTCTCTGAGGGACATTCAACTTCAATGTGTACGCATGCGGGAGGCTGAAGCTCGCCCACGATGGGCCTGAAATGGGGCCAATTCAACTTTAAATGCACCAACTTGGGGCGAGAGTTTTGTTATCAAACCTGTCACACTTCTTGCTTATCGATAGAAACGATAACAATAAGGAAGACAAGTTGAGAACACCGCTACACGCGCCCGTTGCAGTCAACCCCATAGAAGCCATGTATGCCATTCAGTCCATGGGCCGAGGAGATGAGTTGACACGCCTGATGGATTTGGAGTTGCCTCAATTGAAGGAACAACTCTGCATGGTCCATCCCGCTGAGGGCGTGACCATGAGTCAACAAATGGTTCGAGTTGAGATGGATTACATTCTTCAACTTCAAATTTCAAGACAAGAAGTCCAAGACAAAATTGACATCTACCTCAATGTCAGCTCTTCAGCGTTTGTGGTGAAATTTGATTCGAAACTGTACAGTTTGATTACCGCCAAAAGCATTTGCAATTTGATTTACCAACTGATGTGCAAACAAAAACCCATCAACCCAGAGATGACGTCTTCAGAGATCATGCAGAGCAAACAAACTCATCTATCGATTTTATAAGCCAGTGGTTTCTTGACTTCAATCGCCCTAAAAAGCGTCCTTTTGCCCGAGCCTTGTGCATTTTTTGATATGGGTTTGGCTTTTAAGTTCTCAAGCCAGGGCAATCGGCGTCCAAAGCCAATCAAGGCACCTGAAAAAGTCCTCTGAGCTTTGCTCTGTAAAACGCGCCGTTCTGACAGAGGCCATGTGCGCTTCGCAATGAAAATCTTCCCACAAACTTCTCGACTGCAATTGCACACGGGCAGTTCTTAAGAAACGCTTTTTCTCAAACTCTTTGAACACACTCTCTATATCCCCTGAAGAGTTGTGCATCAAATGGGCCAACACCACCGAATCTTCTATGGCCATGCATGCACCTTGGGCAAAGGACTGCAAGGTTGCATGCGCACTGTCACCCAAAAGCGTCACCCGTTTGTCGCTCCATCCCCGAACGGGTTCGCGATCGGCGATGGCCCAACGTCTCTTCAAATCCATGTAGCCCATGGCCAATTGTGCTTGAGGGACCACTTGCGATTTGATGCCTTCAATGTAGTCAGCATAAGCCCGATCGCTCACCTCTTGCACGCCTGTGGGCAGCTTGACGACCAAGACGATGTTCAAGACACTGGAGTGCCTAAGGGGGTAGTAAATCACGTGAAACCCTCTGCCCGTCCACATGCTCACGCCAGAACGCGCCCTTAAGGGTTCAGGCAGCTCGGACATCGGCACCAAACAGCGATGTGCCACATAGCCGCTCTCTTTGGGCACGTCGCACGGATGCAACTTGCCTCTTAATTTAGAGCGCAACCCATCTGCAGCAATCAATGCACTGGCACGGAACTCTTTCCCTTCAGCGCTGATGGCCACTACACCCTCGCGATCTTGCGCATAATCCACCACCGTGGTGGATTGGTTTAAATTGACATGAGGCAACTTTGCACAGGCCTTTAGTAAAACTTCGTGCAAATCAACCCGGTGTATGGCCAAGTAGGGCAAGCCTTGGTAACGCTCCATATAAAGAGCCGACTTGAGTGGCAGATGCATCAAATTCTGAGCGGTATAGGCATCCAACAAATCAATCTCTGAGGGCAAGTAAGAAGCACCGACCACGTCTTTCTCAATGCCCAAAGCGCCAAGCATGGGAACGACATTGGGCCCCATTTGAACACCGTAGCCGATAGCGCCAATTTGATCGGCTTGCTCAAACAGTTGAACCGAAAAGCCTTTGAGTCCAAGCGCCAGTGCCGCTGACAGTCCAGCCACACCGCCCCCCACAATGACAATGGGCTTTGAGTTTTTTAAATCTGTGCTCATAAAGATTTCAATGGTTTAATAAGGGCTGCATGTCACTCAGGCTTGAATATGCTTCAATGCGCAACAATCAACTCAGACAAAAGTTGTGCATCCGCCAGCAAAGTCTCACTTTGTCCCTGGTGAATGATTTGACCGCGGCTTAAAACAATGACTTGCTCGGTGGCTTGCAAAGCCAACTTGGCCGATTGCTCAACCAACAAAACCGTCAACGACTCTTGATGAATCAATCGGCGCAAGACGCCCAAAAGCATTTCAACGATCACGGGAGCCAAGCCCTCCATGGGTTCATCGAGCAAGAGCAATGAGGGGTTGCCCATCAAGGCTCGAGCAATCGAGAGCATTTGCTGCTCACCGCCCGAGAGTTGGTTGCCCATGTTGCTTTTTCTTTCAAATAAGCGGGGAAACAAATCGTAGACTCGCTCAAGAGGCCATTGACCGCTTCTCGCAGCCACCCTTAAGTTCTCCTCCACCGTCAAGGAGGGGAAAACATCCCTTGTTTGTGGCACATAACCAATTCCCCCTTGCGAACGCTCATGAACGGGCATACCTTGCAACGCCTGCCCGCGGTATTGAATGCTGCCCTTGCTCATTTGGGTGTGGCCCATGATGGTGGCCAAGAGGGTTGTTTTACCCACGCCATTGCGACCTAAAATGGCCATGGAGCCTTTTTCTGGCACCTGAAAGCTCACATCCTCAAGCACCAAAGTCTCACCATAGCCTGCCCAAACGCCAGAAAGTTTCAACGACGCATCGGACTCAAGCATGCTGCTCTCCTAAATACACTTGATGCACGCGCGTATCTTGCGAGACCTCTTGTGGCGTGCCTTCACAAAGCACGGCACCTTGAACCAAGACAGTGATTTTCTTGGCAAACTTAAACACCAAATCCATGTCGTGCTCAATGATCATGATGGCGATGTCTTTGGGCAAAATATCCAACGCACTCAATATCCGTTGCGACTCCATGGAGGGCACACCTGCCGCAGGCTCATCAAGCAATAACACTTTGGGCTTCAATCCCAAAGCAATGGCGATCTCCACCAAGCGCTGCTTGCCATAAGGCAAATCCTTGACAATCTGTTGGGCATCTGACTCCATCCCCAACAACTCCAACAAAGACATCGCCTCTTCGGTGACATTGGCATAGGATTTGGCTGTTTTCCACTTCCCCATGGACAAGCCGAGCCTCTCAGACACGCCCAAGGCCACGTTGTCCAAAACACTCATCTTGCCAAACAATGTGTTGATTTGAAAAGTGCGGCCCAGACCTTTTTTCACTCGCTCAGACTGAGACAAGTTTGACACCTCTTCTCCCGCTAAAAATACTTGTCCCAAAGAGGGCATCAACCCCCCTGTCAACAAATTCACGAAAGTCGTCTTGCCCGCACCATTTGGACCAATGAGGGCATGACGCGCACCCACTTCCAACTGAAAATCGATGTGATCTGCCACCGTCAAAGCGCCAAAGCTTTTGCATAAACCACGGGTCTCTAAAGCATACGTCATGATGATTGCGATCCTGTTAGTCGAGTCCTTGATTTGACCAAGAGTTTATCCATGATGCCCAGCACACCCCCTCTGGCAAACAACACCACCAACACCAACAAAAGGCCAATGCCAAAATACCAGTACTCGGGAAACTGCTTGGCCAAATAGTCTTGTGCAAGCAAGAAGACCACAGGGCCCACAAAGGCACCATAAAGCCTGCCCACACCGCCCAAGATGAGCATGACCAACAATTCGCCCGAAGGCTCAAAGCCCAACACATTGAGTCCGACAAATTGATTGGTTTGCGCAAGCAACGCACCCGCAAGACCCGCAATCAAAGCGGACAAGGTATAGACCATCATGAGCTTTTTATAAACGGGTGCTCCTATGGCGTGCATGCGAGCACTGTTTTCTCGTATGCCCATCAAAGACACACCAAAAGGCGAATAGATGAGTCGGCGAACGATCACCCAGGTACCAAAAAGCAAAACTAAACAATACAAGTAGGCCGTCTTGCCAAAGAGGTCGAACTTGAACATCCCCAAGATGGGTGCAATCTCCATGCCCGAGAGTCCATCGGCACCACCGGTGACAAAGGTCGCCTTGTTAGCGACTTCTAGACACAGGGCCGAAATCGCAAGCGTCATCATCAACTGCGTGAGCCCCTTCATCTTCAAAATCACCGCACCCGTGATCAAGCCCAACAGCCCAGCACCCAAGGCACTGGCAAGCAACTGAAGCAGCGGATCGGTGACGCCTAATTTCGCAGCCAAGATCCCGGTGATGTATGCACCCAAACCAAAAAAACTGGCATGGCCCAAGGTGATGATGCCAGCATAACCAATGATCAAATCCAATGAGAGCGCAAATAAAATGTAGGTAAGCACTCTTGCACCCAAAGACAAATATTCGGGCAAGAAAAAATACACCAATAAAGCCAAGACCCATGGCAGATATTCTGTCCAGCGAACACGCGAATCGGCCATGTAACCAACAAGTTGACTCATGATCTCTTTCCCATTAAGCCTTGCGGCCTCCAAAGCAACAATCCAATCGTTGCGATATAGATGAAAAACGCACCAAACTGTGGCAACCAATATTTACAAGCGGTATCGGTAACGCCTATTAAAAGGGCCGCGACAAATGGGCCGCGCAAACTGCCCAAGCCACCCACTGAGACGACAATTAAAAAGAATACCAATTGCTCAAAGGGGTAGGTGGGCTGGATTGCGACAATTTCTGCACCCAGTCCTCCACCAAGACCAGCCAAGCCACTGCCAACGGCAAAGGTGATGGTGAATAAGCTTTTTGTATTGATCCCAATGGACTGCGCCATGGCGCGATTATCTACCGAGGCTCTGACTTTTGCGCCCCATATCGTGCGCTCCACACCAAACCAAAGCGCGGCAATGATCCCCGCGGTGAACACGATCAAGAACACCCGGTAAGCGGGAAAATCTCTGCCAATCAAGGGGAATTGCCCCTTCAAATAATCGGGCAAGATGACCGGCTGCTGCAAGGTGCCAAAAATCAATCTTGCAACAGCCACAGACATATAAATCAACCCAATGGTAAAGAGCACTTGCTCCAACTCCGCCTCGCCATAAAGACGTGCGTAGAGTGTGCGCTCAAGCACCACACTCACCAAGGCCACCAGCGCAAAACACATGACCAAGGCCAAAGGAAAAGGGATGTCAAACTTTGACAATGACACCACCAGCACATAGCCCCCCGCCATGGCAAACACCCCATGCGCCAAATTCGCAAACCCCATGAGCCCCATGGTCACAGACAGCCCCACGGAGATGACATACAAAATCATGCCATAGGCCACACCATGAAAGGCCACACTCACCAAGGACGATAAAAAAATTTCCATGCTTATTGAGCTCTCATCGAGAAAATAGCCCTTAGATGCGCACTTGCACCTAAGGGCTAAGCATTTTAGGATTGCTCTGCCAAGTTAGCGTACTTTACTTCTTCTTATCGGCCTCTTTCATGGGGTCTTTCACAGCAGTCCCAATGGTCTCAATCTCGACGTTGGCAAGTTTACCGCCAACCTTTTTGACTTCTCTTAAGTACTCGGGATTGACCACATCACGTGTTTCAGGGTCAATGGAGAATGTGCCTCTGGGGCTGGTTGTGCTTTTCCATTTTTTAAAAAATTCCATGGATTTGTCTGGATCGACTTTGCCTGCCTGCTCACGAATGGCAGCAAAGATCGCATCCATCGCATCCCAAGCGGCAACGACCATGAAGCCAGGATTCAAATCGGCACCAAACTCTTTTTTGTAAGCTGCAACAAAGGCTTTGTTGGCTGGGCGGTCCGAGGCTGCGGAGTAGTGATGCACTGTGGTGATGCCCAAGGCCACGTCACCCATGCCTTGAAGCTCTTCATCGGTCACAATGTCTCCCGTTCCAATAAACTTGATGCCCGCTTTTGGCAAGTCTAAATCAGCGTAAGACTTCATCATCGCTGTGGCCGCTTTACCTGCAGGATTGAAGCCAAACAAGACGTCGGGCTTGGCATCCTTGATTCTTTGCATGAAAGGCACAAAGTCTGGGTTGGCCAAAGGCACGCGAACACTGCCCAAGATCTCACCGCCGCCTTCTTTGAAGCCTTTGATGAAACCTTCCTCCGCTTCATGACCAGGCGCAAAATCACTCACCGATGTGTACGCTTTCTTGTACTTCTTTGAGGCCCACTGGCCCAAGGGATACGCGGATTGCCACAACGTGAAAGACACACGGGTCATGTAGGGCGCATTGACCATGACCCTAGCGCCTGCGGCATTCATGCTCACAAAGGGCACTTTGGCTTCTGTGGTCAATGGAGCGATGGCAGCCATATTGGGCGTCCAGACCACGCCGGTCAAGAACTGAACCTTGTCACGAACAATCAACTCTTGAGCGACTCGCTTGGCCACATCGGGATTGGGTCCCGTGTCATCTCTGGTAATCAACTCCACCTTCACCCCTGGTGGAAGCTTATCACCATTGAGTTTCATAAAAAGCTTGACACCCTTGTCAAGCTGATCGCCTTGAGCTGCAGCCGCGCCACTGTAGGAGCTGATAAAACCAATTTTGACCGTTTCGGCCTGGGCCATTAAGCCAAAGCCTAAAGCGAGCGCTGAAAAGCCGACTAAAACCACGGCTTTAAGAGTGAATTTCATAGTTTCTCCTAAAATAGAGTAAAAAATCTTTATGAACAAAAGCCAAAGTCTATCAAAAAAGAGGGCTTTTTTTCATGAGAATTACCCTTGAAGCACGGATTTGCCTGCTCCAAGCGTTGAACTTGCTTGTCTCAGCTCAACAAATGACCCCGGCCAAGCTCATTCATACCCGTTGCGCCTGGCGCCACAGACTGAAAAAAAGTGGATCTTAAGAGCAAAAGAAAAAAATAAGTTATGCACCAAAGTTGGCCCAAGCGGTCGGATAATGAAAAAATAACACCCGTCTTCTGTATGCGCTCACAATGGCATGGCAATTGACAGGGCGTGAGAACATGCCGTTCATAGGAACTTTTAAACCATGAAAGCCGATCAAAATAAACGCTTGACCCAAGTTGGACCCCATAGCCCGTGTGGTGATTTGCTTAGACTTTATTGGCAACCAGTTGCGCTGCTCGACGAGTTCAATGCCCAACTTGACCCCAAGATGCAAGAGCGACCCTTAAAGGCCGTTCGAGTTTTTGGCGAAGACTTGGTTTTATTCAAGGATCACTCAGGCCGCTTTGGCTTGATTGACAAGCATTGTGCCCACCGAGGAGTTGACCTCTCCTTTGCAAGGTATGAGGGGGACGGTGTCCGTTGCCCATTTCATGGCTGGAAATTTGATGTCAATGGACACTGCTTGGACACCCCTGCAGAGCCCACGGGCTCAAGGCTAAAGGAGCACATCCAACAGAGGCACTATCCAGTGATTGAGAAAGCTGGGGTGATTTTCGCTTGGATGGGACCTCCCAATCAAACGCCACCGCCCTTTCCCCGGTTTGATTGTTTTGAAGCACCGGCGAGCCACAGTTTTGCATTCAAAGGCCGCTGGAAGGCCAATTGGCTTCAAGCCTTTGAAGTCGGAATCGATCCAGCGCATCCTTCATTTTTACATCGTTTTTTACAAGACGAAGACCTGCAAAGCATTGGAGACAACGATGCAGGCAAGCAGTTTCGAAGTGCCAGTGCGGGAGAGATCAACGGTCAAAAGTGGCCCATGACACGAATCATGCGCGAGTTTTGTCAACCCAACATCAACTTTGAAAGCAAACCCTATGGCATGGAGATCACTTCACTCAGAAGCATGAATGAACAACTCACTCACGTGAGAGTCACACAGGCTATTTTTCCAGCCACCTTTGTGATCCCTTTATCCGAAAGCTTAAGCATCACTCAGTTTCATGTGCCCGTGGATGACGAGCACACGTATTGGTATTCATTTTTCACAAGTTTTGACAAACCCTTGAACAAAGAGGCCATGAGAGCGCAGCGCCTTCAGTTCATCTCCTTGCCTGACTACATTCCCAAATCAGGCGCACACAACCACTGGGGCTTTAATGCCAAGGAACAGGTGAGCCAAACCTATCTTGGCATGGGTGAAGAGGACATCAACGTCCATGACCAGTGGGCCGTAGAGAGCATGGGCCCTATTCAAGACCGAACCCAAGAACACCTGGGCACCTCCGATGTGCTGATCATGGCAAATCGACGCGTGCTCTTAAAAGCCATTGAAGACGTACAAAACGGCGCGAGTGCACCGGGTGTGTCCAACGCGCACATTTCAAGCTCACGCTTTGGGCCAGATATTGTTGATGGTGTTGCACCCAGCAAGGAGTGGTCAAACTGGTGGAGAGCGCAAGTCAAACACAAACAAGAAATGTGTCAATGGCTTACGGATGAACTCAGTGTCCCTTAAGTGTGCTCAAGCTCAAAGTAAGACCATTCGCTTAAGGCCCCCTTGTTTTTTTGATGTTCAATAATTAGGCACACTCACTTATGCACTTCTCCACCCTCTGCGGCATAGACGACAAGGAGCGCGAAAATGCCATTCAAGCGTGCTTGAAAAAAATTGACGAATGGGAAATCGAACAAGTGCGGTTTTCTTGGTGTGACATTCACGGCACCACGCGCACGAAAACATTGATGCTTGAATTTGCTAGGCAAGCTTTGAGATCTGGCGTGGGGATGGTGAGCACCTTGCTCTTAAAGGACAGCTCGGATCGCACAGCCTTTCAAGTCTTCGAGCCTGGCGGCACACACGGCATGCAGGGCATTGGTCAGGGCAACAACGTGACGCTTTTGCCTGACCCCAAAACCATCAAGCGACTGCCCTGGGCTTCAAAAACCGCATGGATCCAGTGCCAGGCATGGTTTCAAAACGGCACGCCTGTCCCCATGGACTCAAGGCGCATCTTAGAGCGTGCACTGAGCACCTTAAAGTCGCATGGTTACGCAATGAAATGCGGGCTTGAGGTTGAGTTTCACATCTACAAAATCACCGATCAAAGCACACAACTCAACCCTCATTTGGCCCCTTGGCCAGGCAACGCACCTGGTGTACAACTGATCCACCCAGGCTACAGCTTACTGAGTGAAGCTTGGAGTGACTTGTGCAACGAGCCCATGGGGATTGTGCAGCACACGGCCCAAGGCTTGGGTCTACCGCTCATTTCTCTGGAAACTGAATTGGGTCCAAGTCAAGTTGAAGCCGTCTTTAGCCCAAGCCCGGCACTGGAAGCAGCCGACAACATGGTGCTTTTTAGAAATGGCGTCAAACAGGCCCTGGCGCGAGCCGGCTACCATGCGACCTTCATGTGCCGCCCGCCCTTTGACTCCATCATGTCCAGCGGTTGGCATTTGCATCAATCCTTGATTGAACTGCAAAATCACACCAACGCCTTTGAAAGAACAAGCTTAAAAGCCGATGCAGGGCCACTGGATGCACAATACTCGCTCTCAGACATCGGTGAATACTATTTGGCAGGCTTGTTAGAGCACGCCAAAGACACGACGCTCTTGTGCACACCCACCATCAATGGCTATGCACGTTTCAAGCCCAATGCTTTGGCCCCCGAGTCCATTCTTTGGGGACGAGACAATCGAGGCGCCATGCTCAGAGTCATTGGAGAACAAATGGACCCCTCTAGTCGAATTGAAAATCGTCTAGGTGAGCCTGCAGCCAATCCGTATTTGTACATGGCGTCACAAATTTATGCGGGCCTAGAGGGCATCCTTCATGAACAAAAAGCCCCCCTTGCAACACTGTCCCCCTACAGCAAGGAGGTTGAACACTCCACTTTGGTTGAGCGAATTCCAAATACATTCAAGTTGGCCTTGAATTTATTTGAACACAGCGCTTTCATGCGGCAAAGCTTTGGTGAAGATTTTGTGCGTTACTATTCAACCCTCAAACATTCGGAACTCAAGCGCTATGAGAGCGCCTTAGATCCTCAACAGTTTGAGATCCAAGAGTACTTCAGCAGAATTTAAAGTGGCACGGCCAGCATCGTGTCGATTCCAAAGGACTCTACGATCACTTGCATTTTGCGAATAAGAAGTCTAGACTCCATGCGCTCCAAAGTGGCCTCATATCTGGCAACCATATAAAGCGAAGAGACCCCCTCTTCATTGGATTGATAAACCACCAAATTGGCCTTTGCCAACACATGGCCGTCTTGACCAAAGGAGGCTTGAACGTTGCTGACTTGTCTCAGTAAAGCACTGCGTCGATAGGTGAGCACACCTTTGGCCAACATGGCAACACGGTCTTGAATCATCCCCAATGTAGAGCAGCCCATGATGGGCAAAGGCAGGCCCAAATCTTTGTTCTCTTTTGATAGGACTTCGTAAGTGCATTGATGGGGGTCAAAAAGACCAATCCATTCATTGAATTGCTCTTGGTCCAAAAATTGAGCATACACATGAAAGAAGTGTCTGCTTGCGTAATCCAATTCAAGCGCGTTCAATGGAGAGCTCCCAGATGGAAATCAATTGGTAAGTTGTCATTGTGATTGAGCCTCATCTAAAAACCCATGATCTTGTGGTAGTGCGACCAAAAGCCTCGAATGGAGATCTCTTGGGACAAGTAATCTGTGTCCTGGATGGCCCCTACACCCCCCATCTCCAAGACTTCGTGAGTTCCCGGCGCGCGAGACTGAATGCCCTCTTGGACCAGTCTGAGGGCTTCACCGTCTTCTAAGGAGATGTAGCCAGACGGGCCAATGAGGTTGGCCGCCAGGAGTTTGTCCTGAGTTTGCTTGGGGGTATCGCTCTCAAAGCCCAAATAAGTGATGTGCAACTCAACCAAGTTCGGCCCCTTGGGCCGCAAGTGCCGAATCGCATAGGTGTTATCGACTTGCGCGATGATGAGCGCTGGGAAAATAGACAAGATGGTGGTCTTATACCCATCTGCCAAATCCAATGGCACCTGGGTCAAAGCGGGATCGGCCATTTTCATATTGGGGTTGTACTTGCCAGTTCCCTCATAAGCTTTTTCAACCCACTTTTGATGGTCCTTGTCTGCGTCACTCAAAATGGAATGGTTCCACGTGTTTTTTAAATCACCATCCAGTTTGATCCCCCCTTTCATCGTGGGTTGCTGTAGACCAAAGGAGACTTGAAACTGATGGAGCAAAGAGCCGTGATATGGATCCCGCACATTCTCGTTATAAAGCTTCCAATTGCCCGGTATCCTTTGGCGCAAGTAACCCAAGACCTTGGGTTGTCTTTGTACCAACAAACGATCAATTTGAGACAAGGAATGCGGCCCCAAAAACTCAAGCAAGTCAGGAGGATTTTTTGAAAAACTTCCAAAGATCAAGCCCCCGTGACACTGCACCTGAAGTGTGCTTAAACCATGCTGCGTTTTATCAAATCCTTGGGGCATGCCCCCTTTTCCATTGACGCCGTTGGCCATGGGCACACCGATCAAGTCTCCTTTCAAAGAATAGGTCCACAAATGATACGGACAAGCCACTTTCACCATATGTCCTCGCACTTGTGTCACCAACTGTGCACCGCGGTGAGCACAGGAGTTCTCAAAAGCGGTGATGCTTTGATCCTTGTCGCGAGTGACCACGACTTGGGTACTGCCAATCCAATTGGTCACGAAGTCACCAGCGTTGGGGAGTTCAACCTCATGGGCCAGGTAATTCCAAACGTCTGCGCGAAAAATTCTTTCATTTTCCAAGGCATAGATATGGGGATCTGTAAAGACCTCATAAGGCACTCTGGAAAAGTCTGTCTTTGGCCAATCTAAGGAGATCTGACTTGGATTTGGTACTTTGCTCATCTAAACCACTTTGCGTGTGTGTTGATTGAATCGATATGAAAAAACATACCAAAATTGTCCTCGAACCATGATAGTAGGTATTTCGGTTTATAGTGACCAGTGATTTCGAAGCCGTAACCACTTGATCGAAACATCGGCGTTTTTCAGGGTAGTTGTCCGATGAACTTTTTTATGTCCCAATTTTAGTTTGATTCTCCTGATTCAATTCAACTCTGTCAATATCTGACCAATTTCTTGTCTTACCTGACCATCTAATTTGATTATTCTCTTCGGTTTTCCAAATCAAAACTCTTTAGAGCAACCATCCAATACTTCGTTGCTCTAAAGTACTTTTAAATATGGGAGTAAGCGTTACTTAAATTAACGCTCAAAGAGCCAGCTTACTTTTTAATTGTTCGCGCTGTTCGTGATATTTATTTAGATTATCAGATCTTAATTTTTCTAGATTTTGTAGCTTCCATTTAATCGAAGGAAAATCTTTGAAGTCATAGGCGCTCCAATCTGGACTCAGGTCTTTTACGCTAAGCAAAAATTCCCGGTCAGCTAATGTTAGTCCACCCTGAATTGCCTCTAGCAAAGATTGTCTGGCGTTTTCAAAATCAGTATACCTAAATGGCTCAACACTCATTCCCTCAAATTGGCTCTCTAGAGTTTTTCTTTGATCCAATAAGTTGGGCAATAAAACCTCATTAATAGGGGCGCTACTTGAAAGCAGGTTGTATAAAAACCCTTGCTTGATCTCATCTGTAAAACCTTCGTTCTCCAAAAGATATGTGATATCAAATAAATCCCTGGGATGCTGACGATTCAGTGCAGCACAAATCTTTCCACCATACAGCTGACCAGTTGAAACAACATTGATCTCGACAAACCGATCAAACTCTTCTTGCGCTCTATCGCAAAGAATCATTGTTTGAGCTGGCGCAATTAAACCTCTGCTTACTGGATTAACTTCAACCTTAATTTGTGCCTTTGAAGATGTCGCAACTAACTTCTGGATATCAACTTGATGCTGGACCGCTACACCCAGAGTTTGCTCAATCCGTTTTTGTAATCTTTCCAGCGCCAGATGAATTTGGGTCAAGCTTTCTTGACGATCCTCTAGAGGGCAATAGATTAAGTCAATATCTACCGATAGTCGGGGCATATTGCGTACAAAAAGATTGATAGCTGTTCCACCATGCAATGCAAAGCATTCTTCCTGTGCCACTGAAGGAAGTACATCCAGCAATAACTGAACCTGATTTCTGTAATTAGTTGTATTCAAGCAAGCTCCCTCGGTAATGTGATTTGATATTTTGAATCTAACTGTCCACCCATCACTATGCTTCGCTTCCCAGTACCTAAATTAACTTTACTCAAATCCACATGCTTAAACCAAGCATGTCCAGCCTTCTCGGCCATAAAAACAAATAATCTCTTTACCTTGATAGATTCACAAGCCTCTAGTATTTTTTGAACCTGCATCGGCCTCAAATTATTAAGTCCCTCCATCAGCTCATAGCACTCCATCAAATCTTGTTTTTCTGGAGCAAGGTATAAACACTCAAAAAATGCTCTAAGTGGGCTAGATATCTTAATCGTGAAATTTCCAACCCCTAGATCCATCAGCTCAAGATCAGCAGGTAAAAATGAGGTGAGATGATATTCAAGCGGCACCCCCCAATCCACACTTGAAAACCAAAGCGGTAAATGCTCTTTCCAATCCCCAAACAAAGAGACTGAGGTAGTTTTTAGTTTTAAATAATGTAGCCTGCCTTGCAACTCTAAGGCCGACTTTCCACCAACATGAATAGAAGAGTTTCGCTGAGATTGCAGGGCATATATAGCCCCTTGATACCCAACCTCATCTCCGACTCGTTTGACAGCGCCGCTACCTATAGATACCAGCCAGCCGCTTTTCTTATATCGATTAAGCAGTTGCCCAGATATGCCCAATTGCTTGAGCCATGAGGATAAATAGACTGTGCCGGATGGCCAATCATTGATTAAATGGTTTATTTTTTTAGACTCTATTAAACTCATAGTTTAATTTTATAGATATTTTTAAACCATTGCAAGAAAATTGTTTAATTTATTCAATAAATACAAACTATTAATTTAATTTCAAAGAACTATTTAAACCAATCCATCAGATTATGAGAGGTCATGGATTGACTTCTGAGAACTGTTGTTAAGTCACCAAGTAAGTCCTGCTCCATCTTATCTATAGCCAACATAGCGATATTGAGGTTACCCCTAAGGCTTCTTTCTTATGAGATCAGACATCCAAAGAAAACCACTAGGATTTCAAGAGGTTATGTCGCCTGTTTATTGGTGTGTGATTATTTGTACGACTAGATTAACAAGATCGCAAGATGCGATACCTCACTCGCCTTGACGCTTTAAATCTCGGTAGAAATTTTCATGCGGGCCAAACGTTAAAAGCTTAATTCTTTCTTGATCCACAATTCGATAGGCTAATAAACACTGTTGCTGAAAAAGTCTAAATTTATAAACATACACTCCCAGTAAATCTCCTACTTTTGCCTCACCAAAGATGGGATCTTTGAAAATAAGTTTGAGCGCAGCATCTAGCTCTACTTTTTGTGGGGCGTGCAGTTTTTTAGTGGCCTTTGCAAAACTGGCCGTAATTAGTAAACGCATTAACTAAAAACGTATTCACCAATGACTGGCTCTTGATCTGCAACCAAGATTTCACGAATCAAAGAAAATGGCAAGTCTGGATTCTCTTGGGCAATCTTGCCAATTTGCGACCAATACTCAATCTGCTTGGGTACTGAGCGATGCTCGATGCTCCCAAACAATCTGGCTTGCTCAACTAGGTTTTCTGACAATTTCACGTTAATAGACATGATGGCTCTCCGTTAGGTGGTTCCATTATCGCACTATAAGTTCCTTTTTGGAACCTTTATAAAAAGTCTACTTTTGCCATTCTAAGCAGCTAATTGCTGTTTTTGAGCCTGCCTCTTACTTGGATAGTTGTCCGCAGCCTTGCTATCAGCTTTAATCAGCTTTCAACCAAGAACAGACATAGGCCTGATCAAAGATATTTTGAAACTAAAATTTCAAGAAGACATCTCGTACCGCGCAATTGCGAATAATTTATCCATCTCCAAGCACCCTGCTACTTTCCGCTAATTTTTTTAAAATAATTGGAGTATCAAATATTGAGGGATCTAAGTTCTGTATAAAAAGTTTAGTTTCATCAATACATGATACGCAGCCCATGTATAAAAATAACAACTTTTTATATACATACTTTACTGCTCAAAACTAGAGCTATATGTCGATTGGGGTTAATGTTGGTTGTTGATGTAATTTGCTTGCACACCAACTACGCATTTATGAAAAACGGACCTAGCGTTTTCAAGCCAAGTCATGGATTTTATGGGCGGACCGTCAGGGACTTGAACCCCAAACTAAATGACGATGAGTCAAAAATGTCTTCCTAGACCCTCTTCTATTCCCGTAAACCCTATTGACTAGGCGCTCATACTCACCACAATAGAGCATGTATTTTTTTAAAGCGTATTTTCAATACACTTTTTGATGCTTGAGTGTTTTGATGGGCATTTCTTCACGCATTCACTCCAACTTTTTCAAAATAACCAAAGGCTTAACGGTGTCATTGCGTAATTCAATTCCTTACAAGCGCCTTCATCTGCTCGCGTGCATCTTGCCCTTGCTGATGTCTCACGCTCACTTGCAGGCACAAGAGATTAAAACCTCAGCACCCCTCACAGATCCATCGAGCACTTACCCCAACAAAACAATAAAACTCATTGTCCCCTTTATTCCAGGGTCTTTGGTGGATGTCATGGCCAGGGCCTTGGCCGAGGAGCTTCAAACCTCATGGAAAACTACTGTTGTCGTTGACAACAAAGCGGGTGCCAGCACACTGTTGGCCGCAAAAATTGTCGCTAGCTCCCCCGCTGATGGCTACACCTTGTTTTTACCGACGGTGACCACTTTCAGCATGGCACCCCAACTGATGTCTAAACCTGGCATTGACCCATCCAAGGAGTTGACACTCATCGCAAAATTGGCGGTCACCAATTTGTATTTAACGATTCATCCCTCTTTTGCGGCAAAGAACATGCGCGAGTGGATTGAGGAGGTTCGCAAGAACCCAGGAAAATTCAGTTATGGCTCCTCTGGCAATGGTTCGCCGCAACATATTTTTATGGAAATTTTGAAAAAACAACTCAACCTTGACATCATCCACATCCCTTACAAGGGCTCCAACAGCGGAATGCTTGACCTCTTGTCTGGAAAAGTCGACATGTCTTTCATTGATGGGGCTTTGGCCGGGCCCAATATCAAATCTGGCGCCTTGATTGGCTTGGGGTCCTCCATGTCCAAGCGCTCGACCTTGCTACCCAATGTCCCACCCATTTCCGAGACAGTACCGGGATATGATTGGTCGGGTTGGCTTGGCTTTGCAGGTCCAGCCAACATGCCACCCCATGTACTTGAAATGCTCTCAGACTTCGTCAAACGCTATCAAGCCACGCCAGCCTACGCAGCCATGCTTGAAAAAGGAGGCATTGAACCGTCTGAACATATCAAAGTTGCTGACATGCCCAGGTTCATTCAAAATGAAAACAGGCGCTGGGCGCCAGCGATCAAAGCCTCGGGCGCCACAGTAGATTAAGGGCGATCTGGTAAACTTAAGGCGAATCAGTTTTGATTTTTTTGAGCGGGGCCACTCCTTTGCCAAGCCCAAGAAGTCAACACAATCATCAATCGAACACTCCCAATCATGGATCATAAAATCAGAAGAATCGTGACGGGTCATGATGACCAAGGCAAGGCCATTGTTGAGATGGATGGGTTTGCACCCAATCAAAAAGTTCGCCCTGGCACCGGGCTTGTGAGCACCTTGGTATGGGTCACCGAAGAAACCCCCGCCAAGTTAGACACCCGACTTGACCGAGCAGATCAAACCATTGGCGTACCACCGCCCAAAAATGGATCTGTCTTGCGTGTGGTGGACTTTCCACCTGTCAATTCACAACGCACTGCAGTCTCGCAAGAAGACATCTTAAAAGAGATGGGCGTCAAAGACACGGCCAGCACACCTGCAAGGCATGCCTTCATGCACCGCACTGCAAGTGTGGACTATGCGTTTGTGTTGTCTGGGGAAATCGATATGCTTTTGGACGACTCTGAGGTGCATATGAAAACTGGAGATATCATGGTGCAACAAGGCACCAATCACGCTTGGGTAAACAACTCCAATGAAATCTGCCGTGTCGCCTTTGTATTGATCGACGGCCTAGATCCACTAAAGAAGGAATGACTATGAAGTTTGGCGTATTTGATCACCTCGATCGCGGGCAAGTCTCTATCCATGATCATTTTGAAAACCGTTTAAAGTTGGCAGAAATTTATGACCGTGCGGGCTTTTACGCCTACCACATTGCAGAGCACCACGGCACACCACTTGGCATGGCCTCCTCACCCAGTGTATTTTTGGCCGCTGTGGCACAAAGGACCCAAAGACTGCGCTTTGGCCCCTTGGTCTACACCCTTAGCCTTACGCATCCCATCAGGATCATTGAGGAGGTCTGCATGCTTGACCAAATGAGTGGTGGACGCTTGGAGCTTGGCATTGGCCGAGGCAGCTCGCCTTATGAAATGAGTTATTTCGGCGTGAACGCGGAGAACTCCGGCAAACTCTACATTGAGTCCTTTGACATCGTGATGATGGGTCTTAAAGAGCGACTGATCAACTTCAAGGGTGAGCACTTTGAGTTTACAAATGTCCCCATCGAACTCGAATGCATACAAAAACCCACACCCCCTATTTGGTACGGCATGTCTCAACCCCATGCTGTGCCATGGGCTGCACAAAACAATGTCAATATCGTCTGCAACGGTCCAGCCCAACCCGTCAAAGCCATCACCGATCGCTACAAAGAAGTATGGCAAGAAAAAACCCGGGCAAATGACCCTAGCCCCCTACCCAAATTGGGACTTGGCAGACACATCGTGATCGCTGAAACGCATGGCAAAGCCTATGCACTGGGCAAAAAAGGCTTTGACAAGTGGTACCAAAGCTTGCAACACTTATGGCGTGCCAATGGAAACCCGATGACCAAGTACTCGATTCCTGAAGACTACGACACGGCCGTAAAAGCTGGCATTGTCTTGGTCGGAACAGCCGCCCAGGTGAGCGAACAACTCCAGCGAGAAATAGAAATTTCTGGTGTGAACTACATCTTGACGCGCTTTGCGTTTGGAGACCTCAGTTTGCAAGAGTCACAATTTTCATTGGAAAGCTTTGAAGCGCTGGTGATGCCTGAATTTCAAGAGCAAGCAGAGATGGTTTAAATACTTTTTTTTGCACCCAAGCCTTTTCATAAAACCGCAAGGCTAGGATTTCAATCAAACTTGGCATCTCTCTTTTCTAAACGCGCTCGAATGCCTTCTGTTTTATCGTTTGTTGCAAACAAGAGCTGAAAAGCCTTTCTCTCAAACTCCAAGCCTTGTTCCAACGGCACGCTCATGCTTTGTAGCACAGATTGTTTGATCGATCGAATGGCTTGCTGAGGCCCACGGGCCAGTTGATTGGCCAACTTGTAAGCTCTCGCATCCACCTCATCGTCGGCCACCACTTCACTGACCAAGCCCATCTCAAAGGCTTCTTTCGCTGAGAACAATGCACCTGTCAAAAGCCATTTCATGGCCTTGAATTTACCCACAGCACGCGTGAGGCGTTGTGTCGCACCTCCTCCAGGCATCAATCCGATTTGAACTTCAGGTTGTCCAAGCTTGGCCAGGTCTGAGCAGACAATGATGTCACCGTGCATGGCCAATTCCAAACCACCACCAAGGGCAAATCCCCTTAAAGCAACCACCACGGGTTTGCTGCAACCACTGATTGCGCTCCACAATAAGCCCATTTGGCGAGCCACAATTTCCATGGGCTGGGCATCCACATATTCATTGAGATCCGCACCGGCACAAAATGCCTTGGCCGATCCGGCCAAAACGATGGCTTTTACAGACTCATCTTGATCGAGCTCAATGAACATTTGAGCCAAAGCACGGCGCAACTCTAAATTAAGCGCGTTCAAAACCTGAGGGCGATTCAAACGAAGCACTGCAACGCCCTCACTAACGCTCTCTTTAAGCAGCACTGGCGTGTTCATGGCTTGTTGACTTTCATGGATTGCGCCCAAGGGCAGCATTGAGGCGAAATAGGTCTTATCAAGGGCATGGGCTAAGGGGCGCTTTCAATGCCCCAAAAAAACAGGTGCTCGTTTTTCAAAAAAGGCATTCAATGCCTCCATGTGATCTGCTGTTTGGTGCGCTAAGCCTTGCAATTCTCCAGCACGGTCCAGTGCTTGATCTAGGCTGCTGCCTTTGGCTTCTTGCATGAGTTGCTTGGTCCAGCGCAAGACCTGAGGGGGATTCTTGGCAATGCTTTGCGCAAGTGCCAAAGCCTCCTGCAGCAAAGTGTCGGACGCCACCACCTTGGTCACCAAACCTATTCTCAAAGCTTCATGGGCATCAATGCTGTCTCCGCTCAAGGCCAGTTGAGCTGCATGGGCATATCCAATCACCCTAGGTAAGAGCCAGCACCCGCCATCTCCTGGAATGATGCCAACTTTCACAAAACTTTCTGCAAAAACCGCTTTTTCGCTTGCAATTCGGATGTCACACATGCAAGCCAAATCATTGCCCGCGCCAAGAGCGGCGCCATTGACGGCAGCGATCATGGGCACCGTCAAGGTTTGAAATGCTCTGGGAATTCTTTGAATGCCGTTCTTGTAGTTGTTTGCAACCTCAGAAGGGTTGCCCTTGAACATGCCCGTCTTGTCTTTCATCTCTGTAATATTTCCCCCCGAGCAAAACGCCGTACCCGCTCCAGTCAGCACACTGGCACGCACTTGGGTATTTTGATTCATGTAGTCAAAAATAGTTTCAAAAGCACGAAACATCTCCTCTCCACTCAATGCATTTCGAGTCGCTGGCCTATTCAAAGTGAGCACTGCCACGTGACCTTCAAGAGAAAACAAAATAGGTGCATCTGCACCTTGCTTTAATGGATCAAAGGAAGTTGACATGGTTGATTTATTGGTTTGAGTTTAAAGACCGAGAACCCGTTCGGCATTGCCGTGCATGATTTTGTCCATCACTTCATCTTTGTAACCAAGCTCATTCCACTCACGCATGATGCGCTCATATGGCAAACTTGGATAATCGCTACCGAACATGATCTTGTCTTGTAAACGTCCACGAATGTCCACCTTCAAGTTACCAGGAAAGTGCTTGGGAGCCCAACCCGACATTTCCCAATAAACATTTCCCTTGTGCAAAGCGACTGCCGTGGTCTCTTCAACCCAAGGCCATCCGGGATGAGCCATGATGATTTTCATTTTGGGAAAATCGGCAGCCAAATCGTCAATGTGCGAAGGGTGAGCATGCCTGACTCTTGCTCCATTGCCACCCGGCATGCCAGCACCCATACCCGTCGTTCCAACGTCCACCATCACGGCAGCACCCAACTCATTGATGACTTCAAATAAATCGTAATGGCGGCGATCATTGACCGCAAAATGCTGCATGATGGGATGGAAATGAAAACCGATGAACCCCAGCTCGGTGATTGCTTTTTTGGCTTGTTGAATTGCAATCTCACCCTTGGCGGGTTCAACTGCGCCCCAACATTGAATGACTCGATTGGAGTTTCGTGTCCACATCCCATGCACATACTCATTCGTACAGGGCGCAGCGGCCACCGTGGTCTCAAGGTCCAAGGCCACCAAACACGCCTCAACACCGGCTTGCGTAAACTCGGCAATCACATCCTCTTCACTTTTGGCCACCCAATCTCGTTTCCAGTAACGGGCCAATTCAGCCGGATAAGGCCCTTGTGAGTCAATCCAAGTTTGCGTCCCAGGGTAACAATGCAGGTCAATGATTCGCATGGTGTTTCAGTTCAAATAAGTATCAGTGAATAAAAAAAGGGGTTTAAAGGTTTTCAATGTCTTTGAAAGCGCCAACCATCGATTCAATGCGCAGTTTCCTTGGAGAGCTTGTCAGCGATCAACTCGCCCAAAGCTTTCTTGGAAACCTTCCCAAAAGTAGAGACAGGAAAATCACCCAAGATCTCAAGTCGTTCAGGCAATTTAAATTTTGCAATTTCTTTGGTCAATAAAAACTCAACCAAGGTTTTGAGATCCAAGCTTGTGTTTGACTTTAAAATCACGAACGCACACATTTTCTCTCCCATATTGGGGTCGGGCATGGGCACGCAGGCCACGTTTTGAACGCTGGCGTGCATGAGGATTAAATTTTCCACTTCCTCGGCTGAAATTTTCTCACCACCTCGGTTGATCAAATCTTTTTTTCGCCCTTCCACCACATAGTTCCCAGATGGATGCATGCGCATCAAATCGCCTGAGCGGTAAAAACCATCGCTGGTGAATTGACGTGCATTGTATTCAGGCACGCCAAAGTAACCCCTTAGGGTGTAGGGGCCTCGCACAGTCAACTCGCCCACCTCACCCATGGGGACTTCACGGTCCTCTTCATCCAGCAGCTTCACCTCGTCATCCTCACACACGGGTCGGCCACAGGTCTGCATCTTGACCTCATCAGGATCCGTTGTTCTTACAAACATCAACGTGCCTTCAGACATCCCGAAATTTTCTTGCACAAAAACGCCAGGAATCAAGGCTCGGGTCTTTAAACGAACCTCAGGCTGCATGCGTTGGCCTCCACTTTGAATGAACTTCAAAGAGGACAAATCAAATTGAGTTGCACTGGGGTCATTGATCAAGCGAATCAACAAGGCGGGAACAACTTTCAAATGCGTGACACGGTGCTTTTGAATCAAGGCAAACATCTCCGCTGGGCGCGTGTTGTGGTGAACAACTACTTTTGCACCATTGAACATAAAGCCTTGAATACCTGGGCACGCGAGGGGCAAATTGTGTGCAATTGGCAGCACCAAAAGCAAGACTGAATCTGCATTGACTTCGCACACAGACGCTGCCACCTTGGAGTTGTAGGCGTAGTCGTTGTTGGTTCGAGGAATTAACTTTGGAATACCGGTGGTTCCACCTGAGAGCTGAAAGATACATGGGTCCATCGGGTCAATTTGGATTTCTTTCAATCGTTGAGGATCCAAACTTGCAGGACGCTCAATGAGATCTCTCAAAGAATATTCGCCTGGCTTGGCTTGCCCCAAGACGATGCGAATTTTCAAGCAAGGATTTTGCTCTTGAACGCGTGCAATGATGGGGGAAAATTCAAATTCGCTAGCCCGCTCTGGGTAAACACAAGTGCTGGCCTGTGAGAGTTGAGTGAATTGATTGATTTCAGCAAAACGATGCGTCACAAGGGCAGCAATTGGTATGGCACCTATCTTTTGCAATGCGAAATACAACAAGACGAATTCGTGCACATTGGGCAAAGTTGGCACAACTCGGTCCAAAGGTTTTAAACCAATCTCTAATAAATTCAATGCCAAGTTGGTGGTGATGCGATCAATTTGGGTATAAGTGAACTCATGCTCCCCATCAATGAGCGCTGTTCGATCATTGAATTGTCCATACACTGCACTGAACTCTTGCGCCAAGGACTTGTCTCTCCAGTAGCCCTTTTGGCGGTATTTGGCGACAAACTCGGCTGGAAACGCAACAAAACCTTCTAACATATCAAACGACTCCCAAAGAATATTTTTGATTTAGGTTGAGCTGGTAAAGCCACCATCGATCACAATAATTTCACCTGTGACAAAGCGATTGGATTGAATTAAATTCATCATCGTCTCTGCCACATCATCCGCTGTCACGCAACGCTTTAAGGGCGTGGCCCGAGCACGCTTGCCCATCAAGTCATCGTATTTATCACCTAGCATCCTTTGCATCCAGTCACCCTCCATCCAGCCTGGTGCAACCGCATTCACACGAATTTCAGGTCCTAAATTCCAAGCCAATGTTTTGGTCATGTTCACCACAGCCGCCTTGCTAGCTGCATACGGCAAGGGCTGAGGTCCAGGACGCAATCCAACAATGCTGGCTGTATTGACGATACTTGGATTCGTCCCCTTTTTAAGTAAGGGCACAGACGCGCGAACCACTTGAAACAATCCTTTGACGTTCACCGCAAAAGTTCGATCCCATTCATCCATGTCCAAACTCTCAAGGTCTTTGACCTTCCATTTGGCAGTGGTTCCTGCATTTGAGATCAATGCATCTAAATGCCCAAATGACTTCTCTACCTCAGCAAGCATCGCTCGGACCGCTTTTTCATCGCTGACATCACACTGAAGCAATAAAGTTTGCGCACCCAGTGCTTGAGCCTCTTTTTGCGTATCTTTGGCCGCCTGAGCGCTTGAAGCGTAATTGATTGCAACGTCGTAACCCGCCCGAGCAAGGGCCAACACGGCACTTTTGCCTATTCCCGTTGCACCACCCGTGACCAGCGCTTTTTTGCGTTCTGACATGACTTAACACCTTAATGAATAACTGAGATAAAAAATACGTTTAAGTGATGCATTAAAAAAAAGTACCCATGAAAACCAAAAGCTTTCATGGGATTTTAGATTATCTATCACCGTCAACACGGACCTTGAAAAGGACTTAATTTTAAAGTAAAAATCAAGCCAGAAACGAAGGTTTTATTTGGCCGGTGCGTATTTACCTGTCAGTTGATCATTGATCACAGACAAGCCTTTTTGTTCGCGCTCTAGGCGAGTCTCACGTGTCCATGTTCTGTGCAAGTCATCATGGACTGTGATCTCCAAACGACCCAAGCCTTGAACTTCCAACTCCACTTTGTCATTGTGTTGAAACGCATTCAAACCACGGTGGTTGGTTCCTGTTGCCAAAATATCTCCTGGCAGCAAGTCATGGATATGACTCACCCATTCAATGCAACGAGGAATTTTATGCGCCATGTCATTGGTGTTGAAATTTTGTCTCAAGTTGCCATTGACCCAAAGTTGAACTTTCAACTCTTGGGGATCTTTGATCTCATCGGCCGTCACAATGTAGGGACCAATGGGTGCAAAAGTTTGCCTGGACTTCATTTGATAAAAGACATTGGTATCAGGTTTGACGCCACGGGCTGATCCGTCGATAAAATTGACGTAACCAAAGACGTGTTTCATTGCATCGGCTTGTGAAACACGGCTTGCACGCTTACCAATGACCAAGGCCAATTCGGCCTCGCCCTCAAACACTGAGGCAGGCATATCTGGCAAAACCATTTTCTCACCAGGCCCAATGATGGCTGTGGGAGATTTCAAAAAAGCATTGATCGGTGCGGGCTCACTCTTGGTGCCATCTTCCATATAGTTCACAGCCATGCAATCAATGGTCGTGGGTTTTGGCAACGGGGGGCGGATTTTAAGGCCCGCGTAAGGTACACCGGTCTCTTTCGCAACCATGGCTTCAATACGAGGCCTAAAATCATCAAAATGCTCAATCACCGCATTCATCAAATCGCCTGGACCCGAATGTGGAAGATGCTCCACCAATGAGGTCACGTCAACCACATGATCGCCTTTTAAAATACCCAACCTGAAATCGTTGAAATAGAGAATCTTCACATCAGTCCTTTTGTCATAAAAAATAAGTGTTAAATCAATTTTTTCTAATAAAACATTAGCAATTAATTCGATCCCGATCTTAATTGAAATTTCCTCTCCGGCGTATGGGTAAATGCACTAAAAGTGCATCTCTCGATCTTCAAAAAGCTCCCAAACCTGGCAAAAAACCTCTAAAAAGAGTATTCACCGCCAGAAACGATCCCCTTGGAGCTGCTAGAGTGCTTTTTGCTGTGCAAGCTAAGGGCTAACGATGAGGGATGTTCAAGGCAGGCTTTAAGATAATGCAATCTACGAACTTCATGTGCTGAAACAACCTCTTTTTACCTTACAACTTGAACTATGAAACAAGCCTTCTTAAGCCTCTTGCGTGTTTTATTCTTATTTGCATGCACTTTTAATGTTTGGGGACAAAATACCGCAAACGACTTTCCCAACCGACCCATGCGCTTTGTAGTGGGGTTCCCTGCTGGGAGCAGCACCGATATCGTGAGCAGAATGCTCGCTCAGCGGATGTCTGAGCGTTTTGGTCAACCATTCATCGTTGAACAAAAGGTCGGCGGCGGGGGATCGATTGCCAATGATTTTGTTGCCAAATCAGCACCTGATGGACTCAATATGGTTTTGCTCACAGGTGGGCACCCCTCTTCGGCGGCCATGATCAAAAAACTCCCCTATGATCCGGTCAAGGACTTTGGCATGATTTCAACCATAGTGACTTACCCCATGGTCATTTCCGTTGCCAAAGAATCTGCGATTAAATCCTTGACTGAGATGATCGCAATGGCCAAGGCCAAGCCTGGTCTGCTGAGCTTTTCATCAAGTGGGGCCGGTAGCTTGCATCATTTGCTTGGAGAATGGGTGAGCATTGAAGCTGGGATCAATATGCTTCATGTGCCATTCAAAGGAGGCGCACCAGCCATTATGGAGTTGCTTGGCGGCAGGACAGATGTGATGATTGAAACAGCCACATTCACTTTTAGTCAAATCAAGGGGGGAAAGATTCGAGCCCTTGCAGTTTCTTCTGAAGCCCGGTCACCATTTGCACCGGACGTACCAACCGTTTCAGAAATCTTGCCCAACATCGAGTTCAGTTCTTGGCTTGGTGTTGCTGTGTCCCCTGGGACACCAAAACCCATCGTAGACAAGCTCAATCATGAAATTCGCATCATTCTTGATTCGTCTGAAATCAAACAAAAATTCTCTGACTTTGGGGGTGCCCCTACACCGTCAAGTCCAGAAGAAATGCGCGCCCGTATAGATCGAGAAATCATACGCTGGAAAAAAGTCGTTGATATTAAACGCATTGAGAGACAATAATCTAACAACCCATGTTGTTCAAACCACTAAAGGATCCCTTATGACACGACCACCGAACGTACAACTTACCCATGTTGGCATACAAGTACGAGACCTAGACCAAATGGTTGCTTTTTATCAAAAAACATTGGGCTTGGTTTTGACGGACCGAGGAGAGTATTACCTTGGTGGAGAGATCGCTTTTATGAGCCGAAACGCAAGCGAGCATCACCAATTGGTGGTGGCCTCAGGACGCAAGGATGATCCAGAGACAACGCCCATCAATCAAATTTCCTTTAGAGTCGACAGCCTTGAAGATTTGATCACGTACCATCAAAATTTATTAGCCGAGCAAGTGCCCATCCAACGCACAATCACGCATGGCAATGCTTGGAGCATTTACTTCTTTGACCCAGATGGAAATCGACTTGAGCTGTATTGCGTGACGCCTTGGTATGTTGAGCAACCCTTTGGCATTCCAATCGACCTTGGTGCGCCAATTGATGACATCATGAAAATTACAGAAGATTTGATCAAAGACAATCCCACCAAAATTTCTCAAGAACAATGGTCCAAAGAATTAAAAGCCAAAATATTCAATTGATTTTTTGAATTGAATTTTCCAACTCCTGCAACCTCACTCTTTATTGGCGTTTGAATCAAATGAAAAATACCTTTATCAAAGTCCTCCCTCTTTTAAGCACACTCTTGATGGCATTGGCGCCATGCGTTGATGCAACGGCACAAGAGTTTCCGTCTAAACCGATTCATATCATTGTCGGTCAAGGTGCAGGCGGTGGTGTAGACATGATGACTCGAGTGATCGCGCAAAAGCTCTCGGTCAATTTGAGCCAGGCAGTCATCGTTGAAAACAAGGCTGGCGCTGGTGGCATCATCGCTTCGGAATTTGTAGCAAAGTCCAGCCCTGATGGATACAACCTGCTCATGGGGCCTTCTGGAAATATGGTCTTTACCCCCATCTTGATGCCAAAGTTGAAGTACTCCCCCACCAAAGACTTCATACCAATCAGCATGATTGCCAATTTTCCACTCATCTTGCTGGTCAACGCAAAATTGCCCATTCAAAATATGCAAGACTTGATCAACTTTATGAAAGCCAATCCAAGTAAGTCGAACTATGGAGGATCGGGCCCATTGTTTCAGTTTTCCAGTGAACTCTTTAAACTTAAAACGGGCACACCGGGCGAATTCATTCAATTCAAAAGCACCACGGAGTCCATCAACGCCATGATGTCGGGTGACTTGCTCATGACCATGTCAGACCCAGGACCTGCTTTGCCTGCGCTTCAAACGGGCAAGGTGCGAGCCATGGCCGTGACAGCACCTTCTCGTATGCCAAGCTTACCCAATGTCCCCACCATGGCAGAGGTTGGCCTCTCAAGCGTCGAGTTCAAGGTATGGACAGCCCTTTTTGCCCCAGCGGGTACACCTGCAAATATCATCAAAATCTTAGAGACAGAGGTCAACAAAGTCTTGAGACAAGCCGACGTCATACAAGCCATGAACATCATGTCAGTGCAGGCATCGGGAACCACCTCCGAGGAGTTCTCTAAAATTCTGAGAGAGGACCTTCAAAAGTGGGGACAAGTCGCTGAAACAGCCAAAATTTCTCTTCCAGCACCCTAAAATTAATTATTATTTACACTATAAGATTATTTATGTATACTTAATAGTTCATAAGTAATACATAGAGTAAATTTTGAAAGAATTCCTTCGAGAAGAAAGTCAGCATTCTGAAGCGGCCTACTTGATCAAGTTCAATGAAATGGTCAAGCTGATGTATGACTCGCTTGAAATGTTGATCAGACTAGACCAACAACTCAACACCCTGCAACCGGTGCACAACGGGCGACTTCGCATCCAATGGCATACCTATAAAGCAGATGAGCTGCATTTCACGGGCGAGCGTTATCCCATGTTTGTGCAGTGGAATAGAAACTTTACTTTGGGCTTTTGGCGATCTAAAAGAGTTCCCCTCACTCGAGTTTTGAAATTCCAACACAAGACCCGAGGTTTTATGGTGCATGCAGACAAGGCACGTGAATTGCTGATCAATATGCGTGAACTCATTTTGATGTATAGGCAAGCTCGCAAAACCTTGGCGCAACTCAGGGGCCCAAGCTCTCAATGGGTCAACACAAACAAAAGCCGGCTTCAAAAAATGCAGGCGCTGTGCGCACCTGTGCATCAAGGTAAAGAAGTGCCTTGCACCTGAAACTAGACCTCTCGAGGATGACATCATGGCTAAGCAATCCTATCCAAGTCATTTGGCTGTGGTGTGCGCCATTTGGTGGGTCGTTTTGATCATCTACGACCTTTTCGAGGATGTGAAAAAGGGGGGTGCTTTAGACATGCAAAGTGGGATAAAAACCATTCAAGCATCTGCTGCACTGCTTCTCTTTGAAATGTTCATCGCTCTCTTGCTTCTATTTTGGAACTTAAAAAGCAAGCTTGCGTCCCGTCAAAACCAATTGATCGCGCTTAGAGAACATGTGCACTTTGGCCTGCACTGCACTATGGGTGAGCTGACAAGCATCTTAAAAAGCCCAATTCCTCTCAAAGCTCTCGGCAACGGGATCCCAAACTGGCTCCTCCAAAGCCAAGACTATGAATTTGCTCACTTGATCATCAAATTCATCGAGATCACAAAAATTAATGACCCCCTCATTGCCTGTGCGATGACAAACTGTTTGGCACTGCTGTGTCAATACAAAGAGTACCCATCATCGAGCATGAACTCAAGTTCATGCTCAGACGAAAACGCACAATTAGCGCCTGAAGTATCCACAGTTGGCATGAACAACCCCCATGGACATTGCAGTTTATTGGACCACTCTCTTCGTGTTGCAGCTTATGCATTGATTGAAAGAAACCGATTCATCTACCGGGGGTTGGATACCGGGCTCTCGAAAGTGCCTGCAGCCAATCAAAAATTCGAATTTGATCCAGAGGATCCACTCTCGATCTTGCTTGCTTTGGTTCACGACATAGGAAAGATCAAAACATTTCAACTCAACGAGAGAAATGAAGTCATAAGGGTCAATGGCCAACACGGCCCTGTTGGTGCAAGCTTATTGACCCATCTTGAGTGCATCCAAGCGCTCCCTATTGAGGACCGAAACGTTTTGTATAAAGCCATGCATCACTATCACGCGCCATTTCAATACGCATTGAAAGAAGATGGCCTTGTAGACGATGATCGAACAGTCGCATGCATGATGCTGCTGATCAGTGCAGATAAAAAGGCAAGCCGCGCTGAACGCTTTGGGAAAAACCAAGAACATGACCATCAGTTGTTGAATCAACTTGGCATTGAACTTGCGCAAAACAATGAAGCCCCAAAAAAAAAGTTCAAGCACTAAATTTAGGAGCGGTGATTAGCTGAACAAACCATTTGGTCTGTCTGAAATGAAAGCAAGAGTCTATGCCTTACTCAGGCGAAATAAAGGGGCAGATGCCTTAGAAAGCGAATTCGAATTTGGCAAGCTTCATATCTCAATTTTCATTTGAATGATGCAAAATGCAGCCCGTTCATCTGACTTCTTTCAAGTCGACTTTGTTCGACTGATTGAACTAGGTGCAAAGATTGAACTTTAATTTACAAGCCAGAGCTGATCATTCATGCGACCCATAAGCTTGAGTTGCCCATATTGTCATCAAAAACCAAGCTTGAAAATATTTGAAAGCAAGGTCAATACTTGTAGTTGCAAAGCAGTAAACTCTTTTTTAGGTTTAGGTTTTAAGGGGTAAAGTATTCAGGGCATGCTTTTTCATGTTCAGGGTTTTTGTTTTTTGTATTGCTGAATGCTTTTCTTTAGATCTTGAAACTCTTCACAGCCAAAAAAACAGGCCTTATCTAGCCGAGCGAGCATTTTTTCAGCCCCAACTAGGTCATTTTTAATTAAAAATAATTCGCCGTAGTATTCAAGTGCCCCTCTGTGAGTGGGATCCAGCTCCAAAGCTAAGATGTAATATTTTTCAGCTTCATTAAGATTGGGAACTGTTTTTTTTCTTAAGCTAAAACCCATCAAATTGTGCCAGTCAGCTGATTTTTTATGATCAACTTCTGTTAACAATTCAATGGCTTTCTCATAATTACCAGCCTTGATTGCATTTCTCGCTGGCAAGAGAATGTCTGTAACAGAATTAGAGCCAGTTTGAGTTGGTGGCGGTGTATCTACAGCCCACACATAAAACGAACAAACGAGTAAAGATCCAATAAATATTTTTTTCATAAAACCTCGAATTTGTTGAAAGAAGCACTAAAAAACTAGACCATTGATAATATGATTTAAAACGAAAAACATTTTTTACGTGGGGAAATTGCTGTCTCGCAAAAAAGTTCTTTTTTCTTTTCTCTACAGATTATCTTAACATTGACTGAGATTTAAAAGAAAACTAAAGTATTTGTTAGGGGTGATACTTCGATGATCGTATTAATTTAGACTGAAACAAATAATCTAATTTCAGTTTGGATATTAGTAGCTTGATTTTTAAATTTAACCAACTGAACTAGGCTTAGTTTGTTATGTTGCTTGACATATCTGTTGAATTAACTTTGAAGTTGACTATGAACAATAAATTCCTTACTGTTATTATGGCTTTCGTTATCAGTTTTTCCAGCTTGAGTGCTGAAGCCGCAAAACGTCTTGGCTCTGGAAATTCAGTGGGCCATCAGTCAAACAATGTGTCGCAGACGCAAGGCGCTTCAAAACCCACACAAAATGCCACTCCCGCCATCCCTTCTGCTTCGCCTCCAGCCGCTTCACACTCAATCATTTAAAAATTCTCGTCATTCCCCAACATTAGATTCAACTTGGGCTGTTTTTATCCATTTAATAACCGCCTTTGAAGAGACCTCTTCCCGACCCTCAAAAGAATGATAGTGGCCACCACCACAAACATCACCATTTGGCACTCCACCTTTTACAGTTACTAAATTATTTTTTGAGTATGCCAAGACAGTTGCGTACGGGGTGTAGATACATTGATCGCCCCCATGGTGAATGTTAAGAACTGGGGCCTTTAATGAGGCCATATCAAATGACTCGGTAGAATAGCCGTAGGTTCGCATACGTGGGCTCGCCACAGTTTGAGCAGCTGAATGAACACTACCTTGAATTTCATTTCCTAGGTTTTTAGCGAGCCATTTTGATGAGATGGCTCCATAACTATGGCCCATGACATAAAACTTAGTTAAACCATACTTTTCTTTTAAGACGGTCATAATTTTTCTGACGTCATCGGCATGTTTTATGGAAGAACGAAAGTCGTCATTACAACCCAGCGGAGTATTGCCACCTCCAACGCTATTTTCATCGCTTGGGCAGTCCATCACAACAAGGGCAATACCTGCTTGGGCAAATAGCTCTGTATTGCTTTTAAGAAAATTTAAATTTCTATGCCAATCATTTTCTGATTTTATATTTGCGATTCCAGACCATCCGCGATAAAAGAGCAGGGCCGTATCTGATGGGATCGATGGCTTAAGTAAGATTGCCCTTTGAACAACTGGAGATTTTGAAAAAATCCCCGACTCTCTACCAACATCTACCTCCAAAAGAATGGGGGTCATTGTTTGAGCTGTCACAACCTTAAAACAAACTAAGGCGCAGATACTAAATAGCCATTTCATTTCAAAATCCCGAGGTTATAGGTGTATAGACTTAACCGACTATTAAACTTTATCCTATTCTTGCGTCTTTTTCTAAGCGGCCCAAATAAAAAAACCACCCGAAGGTGGTTTTTGTGTTTCTTGGTGGCCCGGGGCGGAATCGACCAGAGCCTAGGATAGTCGATCCTAACGTGAACTATTCCCACTCGATAGTTACATTATTTAAAAGCTTATTATTATCAATGGGTCAAAACACGCCAACTATTCGCGTGTAACTTTTATAAAACAGTTTTATTTAGGCGTGTTTTATTTAGGCGTTGACTATTTGTATCCAAACAGATACAATTGTAAAATGTTATATAT
>Ga0194035_1000260_pt1 | contig 32176 bp, 33 predicted proteins | sample JunL2320m_MetaG_FD_148680 | JGI IMG/M metagenome (GOLD analysis project Ga0194035, IMG submission 148680) | Anoxic zone freshwater microbial communities from boreal shield lake in IISD Experimental Lakes Area, Ontario, Canada - Jun2016-L239-20m | ecosystem: Environmental > Aquatic > Freshwater >...
TCCACACCGGAGGCAACAGCTCGGGCATCGTCGACGGCGCCGCCCTGGTGCTGATCGGCAACGAAAAGGCGGGCAAGGCCAATGGCCTGACGCCGCGCGCTCGCGTCGTGGCCACCGCCACCAGCGGTGCCGATCCGACCATCATGCTCGTCGGGCCCACCCCGGCCACGTTGAAGGTGCTTGACCGCGCCGGCCTGACCGTCGATGACATCGACCTCTTCGAACTCAATGAGGCGTTTGCGTCGGTGGTGCTGAAGTTCCAGAAGGACCTCAACATTCCCGACGAGAAGCTCAACGTCAACGGCGGTGCTATCGCATTCGGCCACCCACTGGGCGCCACCGGCGCCATGATCACCGGCACCATGGTCGACGAACTCGAGCGCCGCGGCGCCAAGCGCGCGCTGATCACGCTGTGCATCGGCGGCGGTATGGGCGTGGCCACCATCATCGAGCGCGTCTAAGCCTCGCGTCACCAAAGGAGTAGGCGAAACCATGGCAGAGAACACCATTAAGTGGGACAAAGATGCCGATGGCATCGTCACACTGACCCTCGACGATCCCACCGGCTCAGCCAACGTGATGAACGAGCACTACAAGGATTCCATGCACAGGTGCGTGCAACGGCTTGTCGCGGAGAAGGATTCGATCAGCGGTGTGGTGATCACCAGCGGCAAGAAGACGTTCTTCGCCGGGGGTGACCTCAAGGCGATGATCCAAGCCGGCCCGGAGAATGCCGGCGAGATCTTCACCGAGGTCGAGGAGATCAAGCGCGATCTTCGCGCGCTGGAGACCCTGGGCAAGCCTGTCGTGGCAGCCATCAACGGCGCCGCACTCGGTGGTGGCCTCGAGATCGCACTGGCGTGTCACAGACGTATCGCCGCCGATGTCAGGGGTATCCAGATCGGTCTGCCCGAGGTCACCCTGGGCCTGCTGCCCGGCGGCGGCGGCGTCGCCCGCACGGTGCGGATGCTGGGCATCCAGAACGCGTTCGTGTCGGTGCTGAGCCAGGGCACCCGCTTCAAGCCCGCTCAGGCCAAGGAACTCGGCCTGATCGATGAGGTGCTACCGACCGCGGAGGAACTGGTTCCGGCCGCCAAGGCATGGATCAAGGCCAACCCGGAGGCGCACACCCAGCCCTGGGATGCCAAGGGTTACAAGATGCCCGGCGGTACCCCGTCCAGTCCGGCGCTGGCCGCGATCCTGCCGTCGTTTCCGTCGCTGTTGCGTAAACAACTCAAGGGTGCACCGATGCCCGCACCGCGGGCCATCCTTGCCGCGGCAGTCGAGGGTGCGCAGGTGGATTTCGACACCGCCACCCGCATCGAGAGCCGCTACTTCACTGAGTTGGTCACCGGTCATGTCGCCAAGAACATGATTCAGGCGTTCTTCTTCGATCTTCAGGCCATCAACGCCGGCGGCTCGCGTCCCGAAGGTATCGGTAAGACCCCGATCACCAAGATCGGTGTGCTCGGTGCCGGCATGATGGGAGCGGGTATCGCCTACGTCTCGGCCAAGGCCGGTTTCGACGTGGTGCTCAAGGACGTCACCATTGAGGCCGCGAATAAGGGCAAGGCCTACTCGGAGAAACTTGAAGCCAAGGCACTAGAGCGCGGTAAGACCACGCCGGAGAAGTCCAGCGCATTCCTCTCCAAGATCACCCCGACTGCGGACGCCAAGGATTTCACCGGAGTGGACTTCGTCATCGAGGCCGTCTTCGAGAGCCAGGAGCTCAAGCACAAGGTATTCGGCGAGATCGAAGACATCGTCGAACCCAACGCTGTCCTGGGCTCCAACACTTCCACGCTGCCCATCACCGGACTGGCCACCGGCGTGAAGCGCCAGGAGGACTTCATCGGAATCCACTTCTTCTCACCGGTCGACAAGATGCCGCTGGTCGAAATCATTAAGGGAGAGAAGACCTCTGATGATGCACTGGCCCGGGTCTTCGACTACACCCTGGCCATCGGCAAGACCCCGATCGTGGTCAACGACAGCCGGGGCTTTTACACCAGCCGGGTCATTGGCACGTTCATCAACGAGGCGCTGGCGATGCTCGGCGAAGGGGTGGAGCCGGCCAGCATCGAGCACGCCGGAACTCAGGCCGGCTATCCCGCTTCGCCGCTGCAACTCTCCGACGAGCTCAACATGGAGCTGATGCACAAGATCGCGGTTGCCAGCCGCAAGGGAATCGAAGACGCCGGCGGCAAGTACGCGCCGCACCCGGCCGAGGCGGTCGTCGAGAAGATGATCGAGGCCGGTCGGCCATCGCGGCTGTCAGGTGGCGGCTTCTATGAGTACACCGACGGCAAGCGCACCAACCTGTGGCCCGGACTGCGGGTCACCTTCAAGTCCGGCAGCTCAACGCCGCCGCTGCAGGACATGATCGACCGGATGCTGTTCGCTGAGGCACTGGAAACTCAGAAGTGCTTCGACGAGGGCGTGATCACCACGACGGCGGACGCCAACATCGGCTCGATCATGGGTATCGGCTTCCCGCCGTGGACCGGCGGCGCCGCGCAGTACATCACCGGCTACCCGGGCGGCAAGGCTGCATTCGTGGCTCGCGCCAAGGAACTGGCCGCACGTTACGGCGACCGGTTCAATCCACCGGCATCGCTGCTGAAGTAGTGCGGACAGGCGGGTGACCGTCGGGCTGATCTGCGCGCTGCCGCAAGAGCGGGCGCACTTACTGACTGCCATGACAGCGGTAGCGACCGAGGAGATGGCCGGCGTCGAGTTCGATGTCGGTGAGCTCGACGGCCACCCGGTGGTCGTGGTCCGGGCGGGCATGGGCAAGGTCAATGCCGCACTGGCGGCGACCCTGCTCGCCGACCGGTTCGGCTGCCGCGCGATCGCCTTCTCCGGTGTTGCAGGCGGTCTGGATCCGAACCTGCAGATCGGCGATGTCGTGATCGCCGATCGCACCATCCAGCACGACGCCGGCGTGATCGAAGATGCTGCCCTGCAGGCTTATCAGGCCGGTCACGTTCCGTTCATCAACCCCACCACCGAATTCGGCTATGCCACGGATCCGGCGCTACTCGGGCGGGTCCGCAGCCACCTCGACGGCTTCACGCTGGCGCCGCTGTCCCGCAATGCCGGCGGCGGTGACCGGCCGCCCCGTATTGCCTACGGCACGGTGTTGACCGGCGACCAGTATCTGCACTGCGAGCTCACCCGCGACCGGCTCCATGCCGACCTGGGCGGGCTCGCCGTGGAGATGGAAGGCGCCGCGGTCAGTCAGGTGTGCGAGAGCTTCGGCATCCCCTGGCTTGTCGTTCGTTCCCTGTCGGACCTCGCCGGGGCGCAATCCCGTTTCGACTTCACCGCATTCGTCGATGAAGTGTCGGCGCAATCAGCAGCGATCCTGCGCCACCTGTTGCCGGTGTTGTGAGCGAGCTTTCACCGTAGAGTCGGGCGTATGCGTTTCGGACTGTTCATCCCGCAGGGTTGGCGAATGGATCTGGTGGGCATTCCACCGGAAAATCATTGGCAGGTCATGCGCGACCTAGCGACCTACGCCGACGGCGGACCGTGGGACTCACTGTGGGTGTACGACCACTTCCACACCGTGCCGATGCCCACCGACGAGGCCACCCACGAGGCCTGGACCCTGATGGCCGCCTACGCCGCCACCACCGAGCGGATCAAAATCGGCCAGATGTGCACGGCGATGAGCTACCGCAACCCGGCGTATCTGGCCAAGGTCGCGGCCACCACCGACATCATCTCGGGCGGCCGGGTGCAGATGGGCATCGGTGGGGGTTGGTACGAGCACGAGTGGCGCGCGTACGGATACGGATTTCCTTCCGCCGGGGTACGTCTGGCCTGCCTCGACGAGGGTGTACAGATCATGCGCGATGCCTGGCGCGACGGACGGGTGAGCTTCGACGGGAAGCATTATCAGGTCGACGGGGCGATTGTTGCCCCTAAACCGCTGCAGGCAGGCGGGATTCCGCTGTGGATCGCCGGCGGTGGCGAGAAGGTGACGTTGAAGATCGCGGCGAAATACGCTCAGTACACCAACTTCAGTGCCGGGCCCGAAGAGTTCGCGCACAAGTCGGAGATCCTCGCCGGACACTGCCGCGATGTGGCTACCGACTTCGGTTCGATTGTGCGGTCGGCCAACGTCAACGCAATTCTCGGCAGTTCAGCGGCAGAGGTGACCGAGCGGGTCAAGCGGGTCCGAGACCGGGTGGCCGGCGTATGCGGCGATGCGGCCGCCGATGCGACGATGGCCATGGTCAGCGCGCCCGGCAATGCAACCGGAAACCCTGAGCAGGTGATCGAAAGTCTCTCGATATTGCGCGGTTTAGGGTGCGACTACGTGATCTGCTACTTCCCGGAGGCGGCCTACGACCGGTCGGGCATCGAGTTGTTCGCCCAAGAGGTCATTCCCGCGCTTGCCTAGATCGCCGGGCCCAACAGGTCGTCGGCGTCGGTGATGATGTAGCCGTAGCCCTGCTCGGCCAGGAACCGTTGCCGATGTGCCGCGTAGTCGGTATCGAGGCTGTCTCGGGCAACGACCGAGTAGAACAGCGCCCCGCCGCCGTCGTGCTTGGGCCGCAGCAGCCGGCCCAGCCGCTGCGCTTCCTCCTGGCGTGAACCGAAGGTGCCCGAAACCTGCACGGCCACAGAGGCTTCTGGAAGGTCGATGGAAAAGTTCGCCACCTTCGACACCACCAGAGTCTTGACCTCGCCGCTACGGAACGCGTCGTACAGCGCCTCGCGTTCGGCATTTTTGGTCGACCCCTGGATCACCGGCGCACCGAGTTCGGCACCGAGTTCATCAAGCTGGTCGAGGTAGGCGCCGATGACCAGGGTCGGCTCACCGGGGTGTTTGGCCAGGATCGACTTCACCACGGCAATCTTCGAGCGCGCCGTCGAGCACAACCGGTAGCGCTCCTCAGGTTCAGCGACGGCGTACTGCATCCGTTCGTTGTCGGTCATCGTGACCCGCACCTCGATGCACTCGGCAGGTGCGATCCAGCCCTGGGCCTCGATGTCCTTCCACGGCGCGTCGTAGCGTTTCGGCCCGATCAGGCTGAACACGTCGCCCTCGCGGCCGTCCTCCCGGATCAGGGTTGCAGTCAGCCCCAGTCGGCGGCGGGACTGCAGGTCGGCGGTCATCCGGAACACCGGCGCGGGCAGCAGGTGTACCTCGTCGTAGATGATCAGGCCCCAGTCGCGGCTGTCGAACAGTTCCAGATGGCGATACTCACCTTTGGTGCGCCGGGTGATCACCTGATAGGTGGCGATGGTGACCGGGCGGACTTCTTTGCGCTCGCCGGAGTACTCACCGATCTCTGCCTCGGTGAGTGAGGTTCGTGCGATGAGTTCACGTTTCCACTGCCGGCCGGCCACGGTGTTGGTGACCAGGATCAGAGTTGTGGCGCCCGCTTTGGCCATGGCGGCGGCGCCCACCAGGGTCTTACCCGCACCGCACGGCAGCACGATCACACCCGAGCCACCGGCCCAGAACGAGTCGACCGCCATCTGCTGGTAGTCACGAAGGGTCCAGTCGTCTTCGACCAAGCTGATCGCGTGCGCCTCGCCGTTGACGTAACCGGCCAGATCCTCTGCGGGCCAACCGATCTTGAGCAACATCTGCTTGACCCGGCCCCGCTCGCTGGGGTGCACAATCACGGAATCGTCATCAATCCGGGCACCCAGCATCGGGGCGATCTTCTTGTTGCGCAGCACCTCCGCGAGGACCGCGCGATCCAGGCTCAGCAACATCAGGCCGTGCACCGGACTTTTGACCAGTTGCAGCCGGCCGTAGCGGGCCATGGTGTCAACGATGTCGACCAGCAGTGGTTGTGGCACCGCGTAGCGGGAATAGCTGACCAGCGCATCGACCACCTGCTCAGCGTCGTGGCCCGCAGCCCGGGCGTTCCATAGGGCCAGCGGGGTGATGCGGTAGGTGTGGATGTGTTCGGGTGCCCGTTCCAACTCGGCGAACGGAGCGATGGCAGCCCGCGCGGCTCCGGCCTGCTCGTGATCGACCTCGAGCAACACGGTCTTATCGGACTGCACGATCAGGGGGCCGTCGCTCATGCGCGATCCGCCTTCGCTACTCGCTGGTCGCTCATGCGCGATCCGCCTTCGCTACTCGCTGGTCGCTCATGCGCGATCCGCCTTCGCTACTCGCTGGTCGCTCACAGCGCCATTATCCGTTGCCGACCGACAAGACTCACTATCGGTGGTCGGCTGACAAGACCGAGGTGACGCGGTGCACAGCGAATTCGCGCATGCGGCCCTGGGCGGGGTCGAATGCCATCAGGTGCCCGCCGTGCACTGAGATGGGTGTCACCACCCGCTGGGTGGACACCCCGGCGGCGTCGACGTAGCCCATGAGGACGTCCTTGCCGTGGACCGCCGCCTGGGCCAGCAGGGCCATGGCTACCCCGGGGTCCACCCGGACGTTGCCCAGTGGTGCCGCGTCGACACGGCGCAGCACCGAGACGACCGTGGCCAGAGTCTCCCGGCTCGGCCTGGGCTGGGAGCGCGATGGCCGGCGGACCAGCGTCACGGGCACCCGCGAACCACGGCGACGTAGGTCGACGATCGCGCCGGAGGAATTCTCGGCGGCCGGCGCAAGTCCGGCCGACCGCAACGCGGCAAGGACCTCGGCGATCGGTGCCTGGGAGATCGCGACTGTCGGGGCCAGCAGACGGACCCCAAGATCGGTCAGCGCCGGTGAGGCCACCGCATGGGCGAGCAGCACGGGATCGTCGCAGCGCAGGAAAGACGACGCCATGCCGACTCGGAGCTGGCCGTGCCGGCGGGCGACATCATTGATCAGATAGGTCAAGCCCTGGGGGACAGGGGTTTTGGAGTGTGTGTCGAAGAAGCTCTGCAGCACCCCGGCAGTTCGGCCGGTATCGAGGGCGTGACGTATGGAACTCTCACTCACTCGATACACCATGGCCGCACCCGCCGATTCGACGGTGGCGACCGCGGCCAGGTCGTCGGCAAGCTCGCGCTCCAACGGACCGGGCACCACCACCGTCAGATCGGCTTGAACCAGGAAATAGTCGATTGGGGCCGGCAGGGCGGCGGCCATCGCGGTGAGCGCATCCTCGTCACCGCCGGCCAGCAGTGCACGCGCTGGAGAACTCAGCGCGCCACGGCCGGTCAGACCCAGTGCGTGTGCCTCATCGAGCAGATGTCCGACCGGTCCGGGCCGCAACCGGGCCGCCCAGCAGGGCCGACGCCAGATCAGCGCGCGGGATGCACTCGGCGCGTCCACGCCGGCCCCGACGGGAAGTTCGGCCAGCACCTCGAGTAGCAACCGGCGATCAACGGGCGCTGCGTTGGAGTACAGCGAATCCGACAGTGCTGCATAGTATTTGCCGTCGGGACCCCGATCACCGATCAGGCCGGGGCGTGACGGTAGTTCAAGCCAGGTGGTCGCCAGTTGCAGCCAGCGGGACCCGGCCGAAGCCTCCAGGAACCGGTCTGTGGCGACTGTCGGCGCCCAGTGCGGCAGCGTGTCGTCCGGCGGTGCGGGGTCGGGTATTCCCCTGGCGATCAGCCCGGCCGCTGCCGTCAACTCCAGGACCAGTCCCAGCCGGTTCTCGTCGATCCCGGTGACCTTGCTCAACCGCTTGGTCTCCCGCACACCCAGCCCGCCACTGCGAAGCTCGGGAACTGGAGTAACTGAAAGGGTTTCCAACACCACCTCGACGTGGCGCATCAGCTCCATCGCCGCGCCGGCCGCTGAAGCGTCGGCGTCGGTGCCGGTGGTGGTTGCGACGATCGGATCCGGCGGGTTCAGGCCCGCTGGACCGGGCTCCTCGCCGCGCAGCACCTGGCCGACGTCACGAGGTAGGACGACCGTGTCGGCGTCCACCTGGCGCAGGAGTCCGGCCGCCAGCAGTCGCTGCACCGGCCGGTCGGCGGGTGTGCCCGGGGCGGCATCGCGGGTGCGGCCCACCGGAGATCGGGCCACCAGCCTTTCAAGCACCTCGCGCGCAGGCTCGTCGAGGCCATCGATCGCCGCCGCAAGTTCTGCCGCAGAGCGGCGGGTGCCCTCGGCGATTACCTGGCCCGGGAACCAGGGGAGTGCCTCGGCTGTTGCCGGCGAGACCTGCACCTCGGCCTCCCCCCACACCAACGCTCGATCCCGCAGATCCTCCAGGGCAACCAGGACAGCGGCCGGCGACGCGCGATTCCCGATCAGGGCCACCACCTCATCGGCCGGCACGGCGATGCGGTCTGCCTGCAGCGTCAGCAGCGCATCCAGCACCGCCAGGTGCAGGAAGTCCAGTTCGTCGGCCGCGGCTTTCACCGAGTGCCTGGCCGCAGCCCGCGCGGCAAGTGCGGCGATACTGCCTGGTGACGGCTGGGCCAGGTCGGGTCGCAGTTCGAGCACCCGAATCAACTTCTCGTCAGGCAGACCGGACAGCCAGGAACCCAACGGGACGTGTCTCTGCGCGGTCATTACTGACCAGCCTAAATCAGTCGGCATATAGGCGACTCCGGTGGACAAGTGTCACAATGGTCGCGTGGCTCAGAAAACGCACCGATACATCGACAACGGCTGGCCGACCCGGGATCCTGAGGACCACCCGGTAAGCGAGTTGGCCTCCGATCGGGTGGGCGCGCTGTCCCCGTTCGGAGACACCACCTTCCCGCTGCCCGCCACCGATCTGCCCTACGTGCATCCGGTCACCGTCGTCAACAAGTAACAGTGAACACCGGGCCGAAGCGCCACCTGTCACACGTCGACGATCATGGCGCTGCCCGGATGGTTGACGTTTCCGAAAAGGCGGCGACTGCGCGAACAGCCTCTGCATCCGGCACCGTGCATACAACCGCCGAAGTGATCTCGCTGATCGCCTCCGGCGGGCTGCCCAAGGGCGACGCCCTGGCCACTGCCCGGGTGGCCGGAATCCTGGCTGCCAAACGCACCGGTGATCTTATTCCGCTGTGCCATCAACTTGCGCTCAGCGCCGTCGATGTCGACTTTGACATCGACGCCAGCGCAATCGAATTGACTGCAACGGTGCGAACCACCGACCGCACCGGCGTCGAGATGGAGGCGCTGACCGCTGTCACGGTGGCGGCGCTGACTGTCTACGACATGATCAAAGCCGTTGACCCAGCCGCGCGGATTGACGACATACACGTGGTGGCTAAAGAGGGCGGCAAGACCGGCGTCTGGAATGCCCCACGGTGAGTCGTTCGGCCCGGGTGGTCATCGCCTCCACGCGCGCCGCCACCGGTGTGTACGACGATCGGAGCGGGCCGATCATCCGCGACTGGCTTGCCGGCCGCGGGTTCGACGTTGCCGCCCCGGCGGTGGTGACCGACGGCGATGCGGTACGGGAGGCACTGCGGGCTGCGCTGGGCGAGGGCGTCGACATCATCATCACCTCGGGGGGAACGGGGATATCTCCGACCGACGCCACTCCGGAAGCCACCCTGGCGATCATTGATTACCAGATCCCCGGACTGGCCGACGCCATCCGCCGCTCCGGTCTGCCGAAGGTTCCGACCGCGGTGCTGTCCCGCGGGGTCTGTGGGGTGGCCGGCCGCACCCTGGTGGTCAACCTGCCCGGTTCCAGCGGCGGGGTCCGTGACGGGCTGAGCGTTCTGGGTGATGTGCTTGACCACGCCCTGGATCAACTCGTCGGCGGCGACCACAGCCGATGACGCGAATCCTGCGGGCGGCGCTGACAGAGCTTCCGATTCTGCTCACCGAACACGAGGACCTGGTGACCGGTGACGCGGCCGGCGCGGTGGTGGGTTTCGCCGGCGTGGTCCGCAACCACGATGGTGGCCGTGCGGTGGTCCGGTTGGAGTACTCGGCGCACCCACACGCCGAACAGGTCCTGCTCGAGGCGGTGGCCGAGGTGGCGGCCACCGCGCCCGGGATCCGGGCGATCGCCGCCAGTCATCGCATCGGGCCCTTGCAGATCGGCGACGCCGCCCTGGTGGTGGCCGTCGCGGCCGACCATCGGGTGGCGGCGTTCGACACCTGCGCCCGTCTGGTCGACACCATCAAGGAACGGCTGCCGGTGTGGAAACACCAGTTCTTCGCCGACGGCACCGATGAGTGGGTGAACTGCGCTTAATCCGCTACCCGGCGCTTAATCCGCTACTCGGCCGCGGGAGCCTCAGCCGGTATCGGGATCAACACCGGAGCCGAACCGTCAGCCGTCACGACGCCACTGGAGTTGGTGCCGCTGGGAAGCGGGGAGGTGAACGAGCGCTGTGTCAATGCCAGCAGCAGATCGCCGCGGTCGACTTCCTGGTTCTGGATCGCATGCCAGAGATCCTTGAGATAGCTCACGTTGGGGTTTGAATCTGGTCCGACCGGTTCGTCGCTGGTGCCGGGCGGCGGGCTGTCCGGGCTCGGCAGGTGTGGTACACCGTCGGCAGGTGCGGCCCCGCCCGTCCCGGTCACCGTCACCGTGGCGATCGGGACGACCGCGGTGTCGGTTTCGGTGCCCGTGGCGACCGCGTTATCCGCAGTCGCCGCGGTGTCAGTAGGCGCGCCGGTGTCCGCGGGCAACGGCGCAGCCGTCGTCGGCGCCACCACGGGCGCCACCACGGGCGGCACCACGGGCGGCACCGCCGGATCGGTCAGTACCGGGGACTGCGCGACCCCGCCACTCCAGCCGGCCTGAATGATTTGCGGGTCGCCCGCGTTGGTCAGCAGGCCGATTGAGGTGATCTGGTCGGCAGCCGGATCAATGCCGACGATGATGATGTCGTCAGGGACCACGCCGCCCTCGCTGATGGTGATCACGTCAAGCTCGGGCGCATCGGCCGGCAGGTCCTGCGGGGCCGCGCCGCCCTCGGGGTTATCCAGCGCGGCGACCGGTGGCTGCGAGGGGTCGGCGGGGGTGACCGACGCCGGTGGGCTGCTCACGGTGCGCGGTGTCGGGCCAGAGAGGCCGCGCCCGCACACCGGCCAGGCGCCTTTGCCCTGCGTCGCCAGCACCTGCTCGGCGATGGCGATCTGCTGTTCGCGGCTGGCCATATTGGCTGCCGGGGCGAACTGACCACCGCCGTGGGAGGACCAGGTACCGGGGGAGAACTGCAACCCGCCGTGATAGCCGTTACCGGTATTGATGGACCAGTTGCCGCTGGATTCGCATCTCGCCACCTGATCCCATTCGGCATCGGTGGCTGCCTGGGACTGGGCGGCCATGCCGATGGCGCCGCCGCTGATGACGACACCGGTAACGGCGATCTTGGCGACACTGATCGATGAGCTCGTGGGCTTGCGGTGGCGTCCGGCCATAGTTCGATTCCTCTCTTCAACGCGCCTGCGCGGTCAGCTGTCGGGTGCGGCCGGGGAGGCTGCCCTGCCCCGCCTCGATCCGGCGGTGTTCGCGGTTCTCCCCGCTCGAATGGATGGAGCTCGGCGCGCGAAGCGGGGAGGGCCTGCCCCGACCGGGGGGCGAACCAAAATAAACGGTATCGGCTGGCGCGGGGTGCGTCACCTTTTCGGCAAAGGAGCGTTTCCCGGGGTGGCAAATTTTAAAGAAATCCTAAAACCCCAGGGCTACCGCAGGTAAGGAGACCTCGTGATCAGGCTGTGGCCACGGCGTGATGGATTCGTGATGTGACTTAAATCACTCCTAGCCGCCGGCGAAGGGCGGCAGAACGTCCAGGGTCTGATGAGCCAGCAGTGCAAGGGTCTGATCGCGAACGGCAACACCATCACAGAGGTATGAACACTTCTGTAGCACTAGTGCTAATTCATCACTCTGACCACACAGTTCACGCACGGCATCGGCGACCGTCGCCCCCGGCCCCAGCGTCATGACGTCGGACTCGGTTCCCGCGGCCGCACTTGCGGCAGCGAAAAACCGAACCGTCACTTCCACGGTGGGGGTGATATCGGTCATAGTCAGCCCCCGATCGCGCTCATCGGACGTTGCGGCTGGACGAAACCCGGGTCATTGATACCGTGCCCGGCGGCCTTGCGCCACATCGCGGCCCGCCACGCCGCCTCGAGTCCCGCGTCGTCGGCGCCGCCACGCAGCAGTCCGCGCAGATCGGTCTCCTGCGTCGCGAACAGGCAGTTGCGGACCTGGCCGTCCGCGGTAAGCCGGGTGCGGTCGCAGGCGGAGCAGAACGCATCCGACACCGAGGCGATGATGCCTACCGTGGCGGGTCCGCCGTCTACCAGCCACAGCCGCGCGGGTGCCGATCCGCGTGGGGCGGGATCGGCGCGAAGATCGAACGCGCTGCGCAGCGTCGCTTCGATTGCGCCGGCGCTCACGGTGGTTTCGCGGGTCCATTGCTGGTCGGCGTCGAGTGGCATCTGCTCGATGATGCGCAGCTGGTATCCGAACTTCAGGCAGAACCGCAGTAACTCGACTGCATCGCCGGGGCCGGTGCGGGGATCGAGGACGGCGTTGACTTTGATCGGACCCAGCCCGGCGGCGGCCGCGGCAGCCAGGCCGTCGAGCACCTCGTCGAGCCGGTTGCGTCGCGTGATGGCCGCGAAGTGTGCGGGGTCCAGGGTGTCCAGTGAGACGTTCACCCGGTCCAGACCGGCGTCGGCCAGTGCGCGCGCCCGAGCCGCCAGGCCCACACCGTTGGTCGTCAGCGCGATCTCCGGACGCGGATCCAACTGCGCTGTCGCGGCGACGACATCTTCAAGCCTCCGGTACAGCAGTGGCTCGCCGCCGGTGAACCGGATGCTGGTGACGCCCAGCCGGATAACGGCCAGTCGCAGCAGTCGGGCCAGCTCATCGGGTGTCAGGAGGTCGTCGCGGGGTAGCCAGTCCAGCCCCTCGGCCGGCATGCAGTAGGTGCAGCGCAGGTTACAGCGGTCGGTCAGGGAGACACGCAGATCGGTGGCCACCCGACCGAAGGTGTCGATCAGGGGACCGTGGCGTGGCATGTCATCCGGCAGAGGGTCGGGTTGGCCGCCGAAAGCCGGCAGGCCGAGCGTGATCAGGGTCATCTGCGTTCCCGCGCATGGTCGATTGCGACGATCGTGCGGTTGGCCAGTGCCAGTGGGACTCCGACAATGGTGATCGCCATCGGTACCGCGATGAGGATGTAGCCGATTGCCAGCCACAAGCCAGCCAACGGCAACCAGATGATGTTCAGGACCAGCCGCATGTCACCTCCGTCAGGTCAGGTCACCCTACCGAACTTCATGCGGCCACCTGCCTGGTCTGCGTTGAGTAGGATCGCTTCACGCGTCCTCCCCCGGAGCGACGCTTCGTCAAATTGCCTCCGCGAGACAAGCAGGTGAGACCAGTGCCGACCGGCAAGGTGAAGTGGTACGACGCCGACAAAGGGTTCGGCTTCCTCTCCCAGGAGGACGGCGAGGACGTCTATGTGCGTTCCTCGGCCCTGCCCGACGGCGTCGAGGACCTCAAGGCCGGCCAGAAGGTCGAGTTCGGCCTGGCTTCGGGCCGCCGCGGCCCGCAGGCGCTCAGTGTGACGTTGATCGACCCGCCGCCGAGTCTCATGCGGACCCGCCGGGAGGCGGCCGCCGCGGAGCACAAACACACCCCCGATGAGTTGCACGGCATGGTCGAGGACATGATCACGCTTTTGGAGGGTGCCGTTCAGCCCGAACTGCGCAAGGGCCGCTATCCCGATCGCAAGATCGCGCGACGGGTGTCCGAGGTGGTGCAGGCGGTCGCGCGCGAGCTGGACTCGTAGTTGCTCACTTCTCGTTGCTCACTTCTCGTTGCTCACTTCCAGTTCAGCCTGACTGACCATTCGGCGTGCGGAAGATCGCGTAGTTCGCCGTTCTGGTCCTGCACCAGGGTGAGCAGTTGCACCACCAATCCGACCGTTCTGCCGCGTTGCGGATCGAGGGTCGGAATGGTCACCGCCAGTCGGGTGTCGGGCCGGTAGACCGTGGTGGTGGTGTTCTTCTCATCCTCGTAGACGCGCAACAGCCGCCACGGTGCGCGGCTTATCGCGGTGGGCACCGACAGTTGGACCGGGTCGCGCTCGTTGACCGAAAGCTCGCCCTGCGCGACGTTTTTCGCGCAGTCGTTGAGGTTGATCACATTGCAGTACAGGTATGGGCCCACCCGGATCGTTTCGCCGCGGGAGTAGGCGCTGATTTCCGGCAGTGCGGTGCCGTGGTCGCGGGTGAGCAGCCACGCCCCCACTCCGGCGCCGGCTGAAGCCAGCACCACCAGCGCTGCCATGATCCAGCCGGTGAGTCGCTTCACCGTCGCGGCACCGCGGAGCGGCGCTCCGGTGAGGCCACCACCGGGCGATTGCCACCGAAGCCGGGGATCAGCGAGGCGCCGCGATGGCTCATGACGGTTTGCGCCAGGCCAAGGATCAACAGCGAGCTGATGGCGGTGAAGCCGACCCACAGTTCGGTATAGACGAGTACCCCCAGCGCGCCGCCGAGCACCCAGGCCAATTGGAGCAACGACTCCGAGCGGCCGAAGGCCGAGGCCCGCGATTCCTCCGGAAGGTCATCCTGCAGTGAGGCGTCCAACGACGCCTTGGCGATCGCACTGGCACCTGAGGTCACCAACGTCGCCACTGCGGCCGCGATCAGGCTTCCGCCGACCGCGGCGGCCACCGCCGCTATGGTGACCGCGATCGTTGCCCGCAGGACCAGCACCGACGGCCGGCCAAGCTGAAGGCGGGCAGCGGTGAAGTTGCCGGCGAAGCTACCGATGCCCGCGGCCGCCCCGATCATCCCCAGTATGCCCAGCTGGACCCAGCCGCTGGCGTCATGAGCCTTGGCGACGAACGCCGGATAGAGAAAAAGAAAGCCGACCATCGTCTTGATCGTGCAGTTGCCCCACAGCGCGGTGATGATGTTGCGGCCCAAGGGCTGCCGCGGCGATCCGATGATCTCAGTGGGTTCGTCGTCAAGCCAGCCCCAGTCTCCCTGTTTGCGGCCGTGGTAGCTCAGGGTGGTCGGAACCTCACCTTCGGTGACCTCTACCCATCGCGGGATGCGCATCGCAAGTGATGCGCCGGCCACGGTGACGAACACGACGACGAACAACGCGCCGGGCAGTTCAAATGCGGTAGAGAAGATGTACTCGACGCCGGCGGCGACACCGCCGCCGACGATCGTCCCGCCGATCAATCCGAACATCGTCAACCGCGAGTTCACCCGCACCAGGTCGATCGTCGGGGGCATTACCCGCGGCGTCACAGCACTGCGCAGCACCGAGAACGACTTGGACAGCACCATCATTCCCAGCGCGCACGGGTAGAGCACCCACGACCGATAGCCACCGGTGGCGCCGTCGTAGTTCATGATCAGCACCACCGCCAGCATGGTGCGCAGGAGGAACGATGTCGCAAGCGCCGCCCGGCGGCCGTGCTGCACCCGGTCCAGGGCCGGCCCGATCAGCGGGGCGATCACCGCGAACGGGGCGATGGTGATCAGCAGATAGAGCGCGACACGGCCCTTGCTCTCGCCGGTCGCCGCGGCGAAGAACAGTGTGTTGGCCAATGCCACCGCCATCGCGGAGTCCACCGCGAAGTTGGCCACCACCGGCCAGGTGAGGGCGGTCAGGCCGGACTTGTCGGCCCCGTCGGCGGTGGCGGCCCGCTGGACCATCTCATACATCCGCGAACCCATCTCGCGGCTGCGCATGGCCGCCGTGCGGCCGACGGTGACCCGTCCGTCGCTGTCGGCCGGTTCATCGGCAAAGTGGTTCTGAGCACGAATGCGGTCGGTGTCCAGGGGTGGCAGGTAGCGGTTGGCGTTGATCGCGTCCTCGCGCCGGCCGTACTCGACGCGCCGTCCGTCGCCTTTGTCACTGGGATAGGCCGTGTCACTGGGATAATTCGCCATGCCCGGATGCGCGCGGACGTTGCGGCGGACCGGGCCTGGTCCCGACCCCGCGCTGGGATGCACACGCCGTCGTCCGGACACGATGACGATTGTCCCCCATGCGGACATCGCAGGCGCGCAGCCGACCGGTGTGGCTGTGCCGATGCCCGGTGAGGCAAGATTGTCGGCGATGGACACCCAAATCGACACCGCAGATCCCACGGCCCCGGCGGCGAAGCCATCGGACGCTGTGGCCGCACTCCTGAGCGGAGCCGCCGACCATGCGCGCCAGGCGGTCGTCGAGTTCAGCGGCGACACCGTCGGGGACTACCTCGGCGTCGCGTTCGAGGACGAAGCCGCGGCCACCCACCGGTTCCTGGCCGCCATGCCGGGTTATCAGGGCTGGCAGTGGGCCGTGGTGGTCGCCGCCTACCCCGGGGCCGAACACGCGACGGTCAGTGAGGTGGTGCTGGTTCCGGGTCCGGCAGCGCTCCTGGCCCCGCAGTGGTTGCCATGGGAGGAGCGCGTCCGCCCCGGCGACCTCGGTGCCGGCGATCTGCTGGCGCCGCTTCCCGACGACCCGCGGCTGGTGCCGGGTTACGTGGCGACCGGCGACCCCGCGATCGATGAGGTTGCCTTCGCGGTCGGCTTCGGTCGACGCCGGGTACTGAGCGCCTATGGTCGCGACGACGCCGCCCAGCGCTGGCATGACGGCGACCACGGGCCCGGATCATCGATGGCACGGGCCACCAAGAGAACGTGTCGCGACTGCGGGTTCATGGCCCCGCTGGCCGGGGCCCTCGGCGTGATGTTCGGCGTGTGCTGCAACGAGATGTCCGCAGACGGTCAGGTAGTCGATTTCACCTACGGATGCGGTGCGCACTCCGATACCCCGGCCCCGCCGGGAACCGGCTCACCGATGTACGAGCCCTACGACGATGGCGTGCTCGAGGTTGTCGAAGCTCCGCCGACTGAGGCCCAGACGGAGGTCACCGAAGTCGCCGAAGTCCTCGAAGTCGCCGAAGTCCTCGAAGTCGCCGAAGCTGTCGAGGTCGCCGAAGTCGAGCCGACCGAGGGCTAGCGGGCTTCGGCCGCTGCCTTGATCCGGGCCAGGGTCTGGTTCATGCCCTCGAGCAGTTCCTTCTCAAAGGCGCCAACTCCGCCGAGCGCTGCCTTCGTCACCGCGGTGGATACCGCCCTCACCCCGTTCTCGGCGTGCCGTGTCTCCACTAGGCGGGTGCCGGTCGCGGTCGGCTCGAGTTCGTAGCTCCATACGCTGGTGTTCAAAGGGATTCGGAAGGCCAGCTTGCGGTCCGGGACTACTTCGGTGATGACCGAGGTGGTCGGCCAGATAAGCATGTTGCGGCGGTTGATGTTGAGCGTGTGGGTACCTGGTCGCAACGGACCGAGCAGTTTCATCACCCGGCACTGCGGGCTCCACTGCGGCATCCGGCTCAGATCCGAGACGAGACTCCAGACCTTGCTGACGGGTGCGTCGATTTCGATCTCTGCCTGCAACAGTGGCGCCGCCATGGTTCTCCTTCGATTGTTAGCGAGTATCTAGACCGGTTTGCGCGCCCCGCACACCGCGCCGCGCCGCTGAGCGTTGCCAGAGGAAAAGCGACAACCCGAACACCCCGACGGCCAGTCCGGCCAGAGTGGTCGGGCGCCAACTGTGTAACGCGGGAACGGTGAATGCCGCGATGTTGGCCAGTGCCCAGAGCGCCGCGCCCACCGCGATCACCGGCCACGGATCCATCAACGCGGGCGACAGCGGCGGAGGGGTCGGTTCGGAATCGGGCGACATTGCTCTTCACCGTAACCTAGCGACGTGGACGGCCCCGACGTCATCGATATCACCGATCCCGACGATGGACGGGTTGACGACTTCCGCGACCTCAACAGCATCGACCGCAGACCCGACCTGCCGGGAGGCAAGGGTCTGGTGATCGCCGAGGGTGTGCTGGTGGTGCAACGCATGCTGGTATCGCGATTCACCCCGCATGCGTTCCTGGGCACCGACCGTCGGCTGGCTGAACTCGGCGGCGACCTCGCCCATACGGGGGCGCCGTTCTACCGAGCCTCAGCGGAGGTGATGGCCGAGGTGATTGGTTTTCACCTCAACCGCGGGGTGCTGGGTATTGCGCGCCGCCAGCCGGAGTTGACCATGGCGCAGGTACTCACCGGTGCGCGCACCGTCGTGGTGCTGGAGGGCGTCAACGACCACGAGAACCTGGGCTCGATCTTCCGCAATGCGGCCGGCCTTGGTATTGACGCGGTCATCTTCGGCGCCGGCTGCGCCGACCCGCTGTATCGGCGTGCGGTGCGGGTGTCGATGGGTCATGCGCTCCTGGTTCCCTTCGCCCGGGCCCGGCACTGGCCGGGTGATCTGGAGCTGGTGCGCAACAACGGTTTTTGGCTGCTCGCCATGACACCCGACTCGCAAGCCCGCACACTGGCCGACGCGATGGGCGCACTGGTAGGGCAGAAAGTGGCGGTGCTGGTCGGGGCGGAGGGGCCGGGGCTCACCGAGACCGCGATGCGAGCCAGTGATGTTCGGGTGCGCATCCCGATGTCACGCGGCACTGACTCGCTCAACGTCGCGATCGCGGCCGCATGCGCGTTCTACGAGCGAGTCCGGAGTGCCGGAAGTCGGGACCGATAACCTGTGCGCATGCCCGACGATTCGACGCCCTGGGGAACCGGCTTGACCGTGGCCGCTTTCGTGGCAGCGGTCGCCGGTGCGGCGATCGTCGTCTTGAGCACCGGCATGACCCGGGTGAACCCACTGGTGTCGGTCGCGCTGAACCTCGTTGCCGTCGGTGGCCTGGCCCCCACGCTATGGGGCTGGCGGCGGGTTCCGGTTAAAAGGTGGTTCGTGCTGGGTGCGGCCGTCGGGGTAGCCGTCGGCTGGATAACGCTGGCGGCTTTGGCTATCCGTTAATCAGCGTTCACCGCTGGAGCGCACGCCGAGCAGGACGTCCTCCCACGCCGGTACCGCGGGTTTGCGTTTGTTCCGGGCGGTCGGAGCTGGCCGCTGCTGCTCGTCAGCCGCAGCGACTGCCGGCACGGGTGCTGCGGGCTGCCCCTCGAACCCCAGTTGCGCCACCGGCACCACCTGCCGCAGTGGACGTTCGAACTCCGGGTCGATCAGTTCGCTGGCAGACTCGTCAATCGCGGTGATGGTGCCGCCGTGCGCACCCGGGGTGAACCGGAAATGCGCGAAGTTCTCCGACAGTCCCGCCTGCCAGCCCATCCGCACCGTCCAGCGACCGTCGTCGGTGCGCCAGGCGTCCCAATCGGTGGCCTCAGAGCTCAAACCACGCTCCGACAGTGAGGCGGTGATGGTCTCCAGCAGCGTCTCCACTGCCGGTCCATCGGCCAGCACGGGGTGGGCGGCGGTGGCCAGTTCGGCGGCGCGCCGCCGTTCCAGCAACACCGGATGAGCGAAGCGCTCAACCTTGGACACGTCCACGCCGGCCGCCTCGGCAACCTCCTCGACCGTTGCGCCCGCGCGGATGCGGGACTGAATATCTTTGGGACGCACCACGCCTTTGACCTCACTGTCTCGTGCGGTCTGGCCCAGCCACGACCGGTCGCCGCGCACCGCAGCACGCAGTCGGTCGTCTACCCGAACCAGGAATTTGTCGGCGGGGTCGCCACCTTCGCAAATGATGTGCTTGCCGTCGACATCGAGACCGATGAGAATAAGCTCCCGCATGTCGACCTCCTTTGAACCGGAATCTAACCCAGCCCGCGGTGACCTGAAGAAAGCGACACGCCGCTGTTACAGATGGGTTTAGAGGTGTTCGACGACCCAGTCCACACACTGTGTCAGCGCGCTGACGTCATCGGGATCGATCGCCGGAAACATCGCCACCCGCAACTGGTTGCGGCCCAGCTTGCGATACGGCTCGGTATCGACGATGTCGTTGGCCCTCAGCACCGTGGCGACGGCCGCGGCGTCGACCTCCTCGCTGAAGTCGATGGTGCCGACCACCTGGGACCGCAGCGTCGGATCGGCGACGAACGGGGTCGCGTATGCCGAGGCCTCGGCCCACGAGTAGAGCCGGGATGATGAGTCGGCGGTGCGCTTGACCGCCCAGTCCAGTCCACCCTGGCCGAGCATCCAGTCGACCTGCTCGGCCATCAGAACCAGCGTGCCGATCGCCGGGGTGTTGTAGGTCTGGTTCTTGAGACTGTTGTCCACCGCTATCGGCAATGACAGAAATTCGGGTACCCACCGGCCCGATTTCGCGATCACCTCCACGCGGGCCAGCGCGGCGGGCGACAGGATCGCCAGCCACAGCCCGCCATCGCTGGCGAAACTCTTCTGGGGCGCGAAGTAGTAGGCGTCGCAGTCGGCCATGTTTACCGGCAAGCCGCCGGCCCCGGAGGTGGCGTCGATGAGCACCAGCGCATCCCCGGACCCCTCGGGGCGGCGGACGCCGAGGGCGACCCCGGTCGAGGTCTCGTTATGCGCCCAGGCGATCGCATCCGCGGATGGATCGGCCTGCGGCACCGGCGCACTGCCGGCGTCGGCCTTGATGATGATCGGCTCGCCCACAAAGGGGTTGGCCGCCACGGCTGAGGCGAACTTTGCACTGAACTCACCAAAGGTCAGGTGCAGCGACCTGGTGTCGATCAGGCCGAACGCCGCGGCGTCCCAGAACGCCGTCGCCCCGCCGTTGCCGAGGATCACCTCATAGCCCTCGGGCACCGAGAACAGTTGCCGCAGCCCGTCACGGATCCGGCCCACCAGGTTCTTCACCGGCGCCTGCCGATGCGAGGTGCCGAACAGTGCGGCGGCGCTTCCGCTCAGCGCGGCTAATTGCTCATGGCGCACCTTGGATGGACCGCAACCGAAGCGTCCGTCGGCGGGCTTGAGGTCGGCGGGGATCGTGAGCCCGGAGATGTCAGCCATGACCTCACCCTAGGATCTGGGGCCCGAGTCCGGAAATCAGGGTGATCAGCTCGGTGCCCGTCGGGTGCTCACCCCGATCGGCCACCCCGGTACCGGCTTCGATGGCCGCAGAACGGCATCAACGGGGCCCCGGGCGTACGGTGATGCTGTGGTTGATCGAGATGGCCTACTACCCGCGCACCACCTCGCGGCGATGCGCGTGGAGTACGGCTCGGTGGAGAAGGACGGCAGTGCTGACCTGGATGTCGACTGGCTGGCCGATGGCTGGCTTTCCTTGCTGCACAGGTGGATCGACGAAGCGGCTGAGGCGGGGATCGCCGAGCCCAATGCGATGGTCCTGGCCACCGTCGAGGCCGGCCGGCCGGTTACCCGCACGGTCCTGTGCAAGAACGTCGATACCGATGGTGTCACCTTCTACACCAACTACGACTCAGCCAAGGGCGCCGATCTGGCGGCCACGCCGTATGCATCGGTGACCTTCCCGTGGTACGAACTAGGCCGGCAGCTGCACGTTCGCGGCGAGGTCACCAAGGCCAGTGCCGAGGAGACCGCGGAGTACTGGTCGCGGCGCCCGCGCGGATCGCAACTGGGCGCGTGGGCATCGGCGCAGTCCCGCCCGATCTCATCTCAGGCCGCGCTGATGGCGCAGTTGGCCGAGGTGACGCAGCGCTTCGCCGATGAAGAGGCGGTTCCGGTCCCGCCGCATTGGGGCGGCTACCGCATCGCGGCCGAGGTCGTCGAGTTCTGGCAGGGCCGAGAGAACCGTATTCACAACCGTATTCGCGTCATACCGCATAGCGATGGCGTGGCAGAGCATATCGAGCGTCTGCAGCCCTGAGGGGTGAGCGCAGAGGACGCCGGCTCGCGGCGGCGGCTGTTCGCGGACACCACGCCGCTGCGAACACGGGACTTCCGGCGTCTGTGGCTGGCCGGCATCGTGACGGTGATCGGGGGCAATCTCACCATCTTCGCCGTCCCCGTCCAGTTATACGCATTGACCCGAAGCTCCGCCTACGTGGGACTGGCCGGACTGTTCGCGTTGGTGCCCCTGGTCGTGTTCGGGTTGCTGGGTGGCGCCTGGGCTGATGCCATGGATCGCCGCCTGCTGCTCATCATCACGTCATGCGGGTTGGCGCTGGCCTCGGTGCTGTTGTGGGCACAGGCCGCTCTGGCATTGAACAACGTCTGGGTGATACTTCTGCTGTTGTCGGTGCAGCAGTCGTTCTATGCGGTCAATTGGCCCACCCGGGGCGCGGCAATCCCGCGCATGGTGCCGATCGAGCAACTGCCTGCCGCCAATTCGCTGAATATGACCGTGCAGCAGTTCGGTGCGATCATCGGCCCGCTACTGGCCGGGATTCTGCTGCACTGGGTCGACCTGCCGACGCTGTACCTGATCGATGCTGTGACATGCGTGGTCCCGATCTGGGCTACCTTTCGGCTGGCATCGATGCCGGCTACCGAATCTGTTGGGGCGCAAGGACAGTCGCGGTGGGGCATCGGTGCGGTACTGGAAGGATTTCGCTACCTGGCCGGCAACCAGGTGGTGTTGATGTCGTTTGTAGTCGACATCATCGCGATGGTATTTGGTATGCCGCGTGCGTTGTTCCCGCAGATGGCGCACGAGAGCTTCGGGGGTCCGGTTGACGGCGGCACCACGATGGCGTTACTGGCCGCAGCGATCGCAGCCGGAGCGGTCGCCGGCGGGGTCTTCTCCGGCTGGTTTCCGCGTGTCCGCCGCCAGGGTATGGCTGTCGTGGTCGCCATCATGGTGTGGGGTGTTGCGATCATCGGCTTCGGACTTGCCGGCGGTTTGGCCGGCGGACGGGGTGGGTCGATGTTGTGGATTGCGTTGGCATTCCTCGCGTTAGGCGGGGCGGCCGATATGGTCTCGGCTGCATTTCGGTCCACGATCCTGCAGGAGGTTGCCTCCGACGATCTGCGTGGGCGGTTGCAGGGGGTGTTCATCGTCGTCGTCGGCGGTGGCCCGCGACTGGCAGACGTCGCGCACGGAAGCGCCGCGGCGGTGGTTGGCACCACCCTTGCCGCGACGGGCGGTGGAGTGTTGGTAGTGGTCGGTGTGTTGTTAGCGGTGACTGCCGCGCCGGCGTTCCTTCGGTACCGGCCGACGTACTGAATGAACGCTGACCGGTGTGGGCGCGCCGAATTGAGATCCCGCCTATCATCGGCAACGTGCCCAATCGCACGGGGGACGCAGCTCTTGGGCTGCGAGAGCTCAAGAAACAACGGACGCGCGCCGCGATCGTCGGTGTTGCAGCCACGCTGTGTGCCCAGCAGGGGTGTGAGAACACCACCGTGGATCAGATCGCCGGCGCTGCGGAGGTTTCGCCGCGAACATTCAGTCGTTACTTCCCTAATAAGGAAGCGGTTATCGGCGCGCTGATCGAGGAGACCGTCGAGCACGTGGCCGCCGCCCTGGCCCGCCAGCCGGATGACATCACCGAACATGATGCGCTGGTGCGCGCCCACGTCGAGGTGTTCCGGGCCGCGGAGCGAGGCGAGCCCGGGGCGATGTCCTTCGACCGGGTCAGAGGTTTCCTGCAGATCGTCAACAGCTCACCCATGCTGAGCCTGGCTGCGTTCACATTCCGCCCGGATGGGGGCCAACCGACGCGGTGATTCAGGCGATGGCCGCCCGGATGGGAGTGACCGCGCAGCACCCGGCAATCCGGATTCTGTTCGACACCTGGGCGGTCCTGATGGCGGTCGCGTGTGGCAGCCCAGGCATCGATGTCAGCGATCCCGGCCGCGTCAGCGACCGCATCGAGTCGACGTACGAGATTTTCGCCCAGCTCTGGCAGCCCTGGTATCCCCTGGATCTGCCCCGATAAGGTCATTGGGGAATACGTCGACTAGGTTCATCCGAGGGACGGATCGCTCAACGCCGTCGAATGCGCAAGATTAGGGGTGGATGTGGCCGCTACCGACGAGACCGCCGCGCTGCGTTATCCCGGCGGGGAACTGGACCTGGAGATCGTCCACGCCACCGAGGGTTCGGACGGGATCGCACTGGGGCCGCTGCTGGCCAAGTCCGGTTACACCACTTTCGACCAGGGATTCGTCAACACTGCGTCGACCAAGAGCGCCATCACCTATATCGACGGCGACGCCGGAATCCTGCGCTATCGCGGCTACCCGATCGACCAGCTGGCGGAGAAGTCGACCTTCATTGAGGTGAGTTATCTGCTCATCTATGGCGAGCTGCCGACCCCCGGCCAACTCGAGCAGTTCACCACCCAGATTCAGCGGCACACCATGCTGCACGAAGACCTCAAGCGGTTCTTCGACGGCTTCCCCCGCAACGCCCACCCGATGCCGGTGCTGTCCAGTGCCGTCAACGCACTGAGCGCCTATTACCAGGACTCGCTGGACCCCCTGGACCATGCCCAGGTGGAACTGTCCACAATTCGGCTGCTGGCCAAGCTCCCCACCATCGCCGCCTACGCCTACAAGAAATCGGTCGGCCAGCCATTCCTTTACCCCGACAACACGCTGAGCCTGGTGGAGAACTTCCTGCGGATGACGTTCGGCCTGCCGGCGGAGCCCTATATGTGTGATCCGGAGATCGTCCGGGCACTGGACATGCTGCTGATACTGCATGCCGATCACGAACAGAACTGTTCAACTTCGACGGTCCGCCTGGTCGGCTCATCCCAGGCCAATCTGTTCACCTCGATCTCCGGTGGCATCAATGCGCTGTGGGGCCCCCTGCACGGCGGGGCCAACCAGTCGGTACTGGAGATGTTGGAGACGATCCGGGCCGAAGGCGGCAACGTGCAGGAGTTCGTCCGCAAGGTCAAGGACCGCGAAGACGGCGTCAAGCTGATGGGCTTCGGGCACCGGGTGTACAAGAACTACGACCCGCGGGCGCGCATCGTCAAGGAGCAGGCTGACAAGATCCTCGGCAGGCTCGGCGGCGACGACGACCTGCTCGGCATCGCCTTGGCCCTCGAGGAGGCGGCGCTCACCGACGACTACTTCGTGGAGCGCAAGCTTTACCCGAACGTCGACTTTTACACCGGCCTGATCTACCGAGCGATCGGCTTCCCGACCCGGATGTTCACCGTGCTGTTCGCCCTCGGCCGGCTGCCGGGGTGGATCGCGCACTGGCGCGAGATGCACACCGAGCCCAATAAGATAGGGCGGCCCCGGCAGATCTACACCGGTTACGGCGAACGTGACTACGTTAACCTCGGCGTTAACCTCGGCGGTCGCTGAGCTTTCTCGCGTCGGTCATTGCGCTGGTGACGCTGGGTCGAGAATTCCAGCCGCGGGTCACCCGTGCCTACTGCGGTGGGTCCGGCTACGGTAGGCGCCGTGACGACAAAACCCGAAATCGAGTTCCCCGACGGACCCCCGCCCACCGAACTGGTCAGCACCGACCTCGTCGTCGGTGACGGCGACGAAGCCAGCCCAGGCGCTACCGTCGACGTGCACTACGTGGGTATCGAGTTCGACACCGGCGAGGAGTTCGACAGCTCCTGGAATCGTGGCGACTCCATCGTGTTTCCGCTGCGCGGCCTTATTGCAGGCTGGCAGGACGGCATCCCCGGCATGCGGGTGGGCGGGCGCCGGCAGTTGGTGATCCCACCCGAGCAGGCCTACGGTCCAGCCGGTTCCGGTCACCGGCTGTCCGGCAGGACGCTGATTTTCGTCATCGATCTGCTGGGCGTCGAGTGATCCGCGCACACAGGTGTTTTCTGGACCGGCAGGTTATTGAATCCGCAACACGAAACCCACGCCGCGCACCGTATGAAGTAGTCGGGGTGCACCGCCGGCCTCCAGCTTGCGTCGCAGATAACCGATGAAAACGTCGACGACATTGGTATCTGCGGCGAAGTCGTAGCCCCACACCAGTTCCAGGAGCTGGGCGCGGCTCAGTACGGCGGTCTTGTGTTCGGCGAGTACGGCCAGTAGATCGAACTCGCGTTTGGTGAGGTCGACGTCCACACCGTTGACCCGGGCACGGCGGCCAGGGATATCGACCTCCAACGGCCCCATCTGGATGGTCTCCGAGGAGAACGTCGCTGTGGCGCCGCGGCGACGCAGCAGCGCCTTGACCCGGGCCACCAGTTCGGCCAACACGAATGGCTTGACCAGGTAGTCATCGGCGCCGGCCTCCAGACCGGCCACCCGGTCGTCCACCGAGCTGCGGGCCGAGAGCACACACACCGGCACGTCATTGTCCATCGCGCGCAGTGCGGTCACTACGCTCACGCCGTCGAGCACGGGCATATTGATGTCGAGCACGATCGCGTCCGGGCGGGTCTCGGTCGCGCTGCGCAGGGCCTCGGCGCCATCGACGGCGGTGGAGACCTCGAACCCGGACAGTCTCAGCCCGCGCTCCAGTGACGCCAACACATCGGGATCGTCGTCGACCACCAGTACGCGTGGCGGAGCCGAGCTTGGGTCCATGGGGTCTATCTTGCCGGATCACCGTGCATACAGGTGGGAGGCTTGGCCGTGACATGATCTAGAGCAGCTGATAGGGAGACGATTCGGTAGTGGACGACGTGAAATCCGGAGGACTCGGGTCGGATCCTCCGATCGCTTGGTTGCCTAACCGGTCCGATCCTTCGATCGCTGCACGGCCCGCCCGCGTCCATTCGGCGTCGGACCTGCTGCGGCTCTTGCCGTATCTGATGCCCTATCGGGCGCGCTGGCTGGCCATGATCGTCATCGCGATCGCCAGCCTGGTCGCGACCGTCGCCATTCCGCTGATGACCAAGGCGGTGATCGACGGGCCGGTGCGCAACCGCGACCAACACGGTTTATGGGTGCTGGGTTCGGTCGCTGTCGCGGTCGGGATCACGGAGGCGACGCTGTGGTTCATCCGCCGCTGGCTGGTGTCGCGCGCAACCATGGCAGTGGAAACCGATATCCGCAACGATCTCTACGCCCGGCTACAGATCCTGCCGATGTCATTCCACGGGCGGTGGCAGTCCGGGCAGTTGCTGTCGCGAATCATGAATGATCTGAGTACGATTCGCCGACTGTTGTCATTCGGACTGATCTTCCTCATGCTCAATATTCTGCAGATTATCGCGGTGACGGGGATCCTGCTGGTGATGTATTGGCCGCTTGGGGTGGTGGTGCTGCTTTCAGTGGTGCCCGTTACCGTCACCGTGCTGCATTTCGAACGCACCTTCACCCGGTTGTCGCGCCAGGCTCAGGATCAGGCCGGCCATGTCGCAACCCACGTGGAGGAGGCGGCGTTGGGGCTTCGGGCGGTGAAGTCCTTCGGACGTGCGGACTATGTTTACGATCGCTTCGACGAGCAGGTAACGGCGCTCTATGACACCCAGATCCGTAAGGTCTCGGTCTCGGCGAAGTTCTGGACGCTGCTTGAGATCATCCCCAACATCAGTCTGGTCGTGGTGCTGGGGCTCGGTGCGCTGGCGGCCGGCCGCGGCTTGGTCACCCTCGGAACACTGGTCGCATTCATCACCATGATGCTGTCACTGGTGTGGCCGATCGCATCGCTGGGCTTCCTGATCTCAATGACCCAGGAGGCGATGACCGCTGCTAATCGGATCGCCGAGATATTCGACGCGGAAATGGAGATCACCGATGGTTCCCGGTCGGACGCACCGCTCATTGGCCGACTGGAGTTGGACGACGTCGGATTCCGATTCCCCGATTCCAACACCTGGGTGTTGCGCCATGTCAGCGTGACCGTCGAGCCCGGCCAGACCCTGGCACTCGTCGGCGCGACCGGTTCCGGCAAGTCCGTTCTGGCGGCCCTGCTGCCTCGACTCTACGACGTCACCGAGGGGTGCATCCGGATTGACGGCATCGACATCCGGGACCTCACGCTGGATGCGCTGCGGGAGCAGGTGGCCGTCGCGTTCGAGGACCCGATCCTGTTCTCGATGTCGGTGACCGAGAATCTCTGTCTGGGCCGTTCCCGCGATGATCCCGCCACCGACGCCGAAATAGAGAGCGCCATCGAGATCGCCGCTGCGCAGTTCGTCTATGAATTGCCCTTCGGCCTCCAGACCCGCATCGGTGAGCAGGGGCTTAGCCTGTCCGGCGGACAGCGTCAGCGACTGTCGCTGGCCCGGGCGATTCTGGCCCGGCCGAGCATTCTGGTTCTCGACGACACACTCTCTGCACTCGATGTCCATACCGAAGCGAGGGTTACCGAGGCGTTGCGTCGAGTGCTCGGTGACGTTACCGGAATCCTTGTCGTACATCGCGCGTCAACGGTATTGCTGGCCGACAAGGTCGCGTTGCTCGACACCGTCGACCAAGCCGGAACGATCACCCACATCGGGACACATGAGGAACTACTGGCCACTGTCCCGCGCTATCGCTACCTGCTGGCTGCCGACGACGAACTCGATGACGGGGCCGAGCCTCGGCCACAGTGGGAGGATGATGCCGACCGTCAACAACTCGACCATGTCTACGAGGAAGCCGTCGGGCAGCGGACCGCCTCCCGTCTCCCCGATGGATATGTCGCTGCGGAGCGCACCCGATGACGGCCGTCGAATGGCGCGGCCAGCTGGACGAGCAGCCCGACGACCTTCCGATCGATGAGGCTATCCCGCTTCGTCGCGAGGCACGCGCGCTGCTTGGCAATCTGCTCCTTCCGTATCGGATGACCCTCGGTCTGCTCGCGGTGGTTGTGATCGTGGAAAATATTGCCCGGCTGTCGGTTCCGCTGCTGGTTCAGCGTGGTATCGACCACGCAATCCCGGCGCTGTCGGCGGGTGGCTCGGCGGGGGAGCTGACCGCGGTCGTGGTGGCGTTGTGTGCGCTGGCGGTGGTCCAGGCGGCCAGCCGACTCTTCTTCCTTCGTACCTCGGGGCGGATCGGCCAGCGGGTTCTGCTCGAACTTCGCCGTCGACTGTTCCGTCATTTTCAAGCCCTCGATGTCGCGTTCCACGACCGCTATACCTCGGGCCGGGTGGTCAGCCGGTCAACCAATGACGTCGAGGCAATCCAAGAGATGTTGGAGAACGGTCTTGACAGCCTGGTGACCGCGGTGCTGACCTTATTCGGCACGGCAATCCTGTTGGTGGTACTTGATTTTCGGCTCGGGATGATGTGTCTTGCCGTTTTTCCGCTTTTGGTCGCGCTGGTGTGGTGGTTCTCGACCGAGTCCGCCAAGACCTACCGCAAAGTGCGGGAGAGCGCGGCGCTGGTGATCGTCCAGTTCGTCGAAACGATGACCGGGATCAAGGCTGTCCAGGCCTACCGTCGCGAGCCGCGCAATCAGCAGATCTTCGAGGCAGTGGCCGATGGCTACCGGGTGGTCAACGAGCGCACGTTCCGATTGCTGGCCATTTTCATGCCAGCCGTCAAGCTCGTCGGCAACCTCGCAACCGGCGCGGTGTTGCTTTACGGTGGTTACCTGGTGCTGCACGGCCGGATGACCATCGGCACCCTGGCTGCGTTCCTGCTCTATCTCCGAATGTTCTTCGAACCGATGCAGGAGATCTCGCAGTTCTTCAACACCTTCCAGTCGGCGTCGTCGGCGCTGGAGAAGATGGCCGGCGTTCTCAGCGAGAAGCCCCGCATCGCCGATCCGGTTCTGCCGGTGCGCATGGAGCAGGTGCGTGGCGAAATCGTCTTGCGGGACGTACATTTCGGGTATCTACCGGATCATCCGATACTTCGCGGGATGACGCTGACGGTACCGGCCGGTCAGACCGTTGCACTTGTCGGCACCACGGGTGCGGGGAAGACAACCATCGCCAAATTGATCGCCCGGTTCTACGACCCGGACATCGGATCGGTCACCCTCGATGGTGTCGACTTGCGCAGTCTCGACCAGACCGAACTCCGTCGTCATATCGTGATGGTGACCCAGGAGAACTTTCTGTTCTCCGGAACCGTCGCTGACAACATCCGGTTTGGCCGGCCCGATGCCACCGACGCCGAAGTTTGCGCGGCTGCGGCAGCGGTGGGCGCCGAGGAGTTCATCGCAGCGCTGCCCGACGGCTACGGCACCGACGTCGCCAAGCGGGGTGGGCGGCTTAGTGCAGGCCAGCGCCAACTGGTGGCATTCGCCCGGGCCTTCCTCGCTGATCCGGCGGTATTGATCCTTGACGAGGCGACGTCCTCGCTCGATATCCCCAGTGAACGTCTGGTGCAGCGCGCACTGCAGACCGTGCTGGCCGAACGCACGGCGCTGATCATCGCTCACCGACTCTCCACCGTTGCGATCGCCGATCGCGTGCTGGTCCTCGAACGCGGAGGCGTCGTCGAGGACGGAAAACCCGCTGGGCTCATCGGTTCCGGCGGCCGCTATGCGGCGTTACACCGAGCCTGGATCGACTCGCTGGCATAGCGCCACGTCAGGGACGAAGAATTACCGCTCAGCAGAGGCCAGTAGGCTGGCCGCATGCCTGCTGGAACTAGTTCTTCGCGATGATCGGTGTCGAACGTGTCGGTGACGTGACAACCATCGAGTTGCAACGTCCGCAGCGGCGAAATGCGCTGAACACCGAATTGGTCGACACGTTGCGGGAGGCAGTGCAGAAAGCCGCCGCTGACGACGTCCGGGCCATCGTGCTGACCGGAGCGGGCACCGTGTTCTGCGCGGGGGCCGATCTGTCCGGCGATGTGTTCGCTGCCGACTTCCCAGGCAAGGCGATCGCGCTGAACCTGGCTATCGACGCAGCACCGATGCCGGTGATCGCTGCGATCAACGGCCCGGCAATTGGGGCGGGTGTCCAGTTGGCGATGGTCTGCGATCTCCGGGTGGTCGCCCCGGAAGCCTATTTTCAGTTTCCGGTTGCGAAATACGGCCTGGCCCTGGATAACTGGAGCATCCGTCGACTGTCCTCGCTGGCCGGCTATGGCCGGGCCCGCGGCATGTTGCTGGCCGCGGAGAAGCTGGATGCCCAGACCGCCTTACACACCGGTATGGCAAACCGGATCGGCACCCTGGCTGACGCACAGGCCTGGGCCGCCGAGATCGCCGGGCTGGCGCCACTGTCGCTGCGGCACTCCAAGCGAGTGCTCAATGATGACGGTGCTTACCACGAGCAGGCCGGACTGCATAAGGAACTTTTCGACCAGGCATGGGGTAGCCAGGACGTGATCGAGGCACAGGTTGCCCGGGTCCAGAAGCGCACCCCGAGGTTCGGGGGGGCCTGAGCGACGTGCCCGGTCTCCCAGGTGTCGATGGGCTGCTGCCGGCCGGCAAGGCGGCACTGCGACTGGCCGCCGGAACTGCGTCGCTGGCCGCCGGCGGCTGGGTGCTGAGTGCACTACGGGAGGCGCCGGCGGCCCTGGGAGCGAGCCCGGCCGCTATTCGCGCGGCCGCCGCCCGCTCCCCGAACTACCGCGGCGGGGTCTTCTGCAATCTCGAAGCGGGTTCCGCCCTGGACCTCGATGTCGAGGAGAACCGGCTAATGATCTTCGATGTGATCGCCGGCAACTCCGAGAGCCGGCCGAAGTCCGCTATCCCGCTGGCTGATCCGCCGTCGAGGCCCGGAACCGAACCGCTCGCGGTCACCTGGCTGGGCCACGCCACCGCACTGCTGGAGATCGACGGCTACCGACTGCTCACGGACCCGGTGTGGAGCCAGCGTTGCTCGCCGTCGCGCACGGTGGGCCCGCAGCGCCTGCATCCGCCACCACTCCCACTTGAGTCGTTGCCCGCACTGGACGCCGTGGTGATCAGCCACGATCACTACGACCACCTCGATATGCAGACGGTGCGAGCGCTGGCCCGTACTCAACGCGCTCCATTCGTCGCGCCGCTGGGGGTCGGGGCACACCTGCGCGAGTGGGGCATACCGTCGGCGCGCATTATCGAACTGGACTGGAACGCCGGTACCAGCATCGGCGACCTGAGGCTGGTCTGCACTCCGGCCCGGCACTTCTCCGGGCGATTCCTATCCCGCAACAACACGCTGTGGGCTTCCTGGGCTGTGCTCGGGCCTGCGCATCGCGCCTATTTCGGTGGTGACACCGGATATACCCGCAGCTTCGCCGATATCGGCGCTGAGCACGGTCCGTTCGACCTCACCCTGCTACCCATCGGCGCCTACAACAAGTCATGGCCCGATATCCATATGAACCCCGAGGAAGCCGCGCAGGCCCACTGTGACCTCAATGGCGAACACGTCGGCCACGGTGTGCTGGTTCCGATCCACTGGGCGACTTTCCGGCTCGGTCCGCATCCCTGGGCAGAGCCGGCCGAGCACCTTGTCGAGGCCGCCGCAGCCGCGGGTGTCGATATTGCCATGCCCAAGCCGGGCGGTCGAGTGGTCCCGTCGGCGCCCTCGGCGCCTGATTGGTGGTGGCAGTTGTGAGAGGCTGCCGCGCCACGGTGGAGGTCCTTGATGATGACAAGATAGGGAGGGTGTTCCGATGAGCCGCTTGCGCGAAGAGCAGGGTGTTCCGATGAGCCGCTTGCGCGAAGAGCAGGGTGTTCCGATGAGCCGCTTGCGCGAAGAGCAGGGTGTTCCGATGAGCCGCTTGCGCGAAGAGCAGGGTGTTCCGATGAGCCGCTTGCGCGA
>Ga0194035_1000261_pt1 | contig 32164 bp, 41 predicted proteins | sample JunL2320m_MetaG_FD_148680 | JGI IMG/M metagenome (GOLD analysis project Ga0194035, IMG submission 148680) | Anoxic zone freshwater microbial communities from boreal shield lake in IISD Experimental Lakes Area, Ontario, Canada - Jun2016-L239-20m | ecosystem: Environmental > Aquatic > Freshwater >...
CCCCCGCGCCAGCACCTGTTACCCCAGCACCCGTAGCCCCGGCGCCTGCAACTGCCAAGCCAAAAGGACCAGAACCAACCGTTGAACAAACTCTCAATGAAGCCTTAGAGGCTAACCGCGATTTGCCAAGTGCGTGGGAAAGTTTGGATAATCAGGTAAAAGCGCTGGAGGGCAACGAAGCAAACAAGGCTGATATTAAGCGACTCAACGCTGCCAAACGCAAAATTGAAAACACGTTGGAAGAAGAGTCGCGGCGCGCAGAAACCGAACAATTAGAAGTAGAACAGAATAAAGGATACGAGTTGCTTTCAAGTATTAAGCAACTTGGTGGTTTGCCAACTCTTGGCGAAAAAGGACGCTATGCTACTGGCGAGTTAAAACGTATTGCCGAAGCATCCAAAGGAGCATTTTTGAGTTTCTTTCGCAAAGGCGCAAAGTCCTTAGATCAATTGCGAGAGAGTTTAAAAGAACGTGGATTTGATTTTGAAACGCCAGAGCAAATGCTTATGGCAATTGAGGATTCGCTTGCAACCGGCAAAAAGTCATACGGCAGTCAATTTCCAGAAGGATATATGGGCGGGCCTGGCGCAATGGGGCCGATGGAGGCTGCGTATCAGGCAGCGTCACGTAAAGTTTTCCAGTCTGCACAAGAGCCAATTCAGCAACGGCGCGTTGCTGAGCAGCGTGGGGACCGCGAAGAATGGCTGCGGCGCTCTGATCCTGACCGCATGGCGGAGGCGGAGGCAATTATGGAAAGGGACCCGAAGGCTGGTCAGAAATTAGTGGACAGCATTAACGCCGGCGAAACCAAATCCGCTACCGATGTTCAAGAATTAATTCTTGCCCGCGAATTGATAGACCAATACGCGGCACGCGACGCGGCGGCAGAACGTCTTGCTGACCCTGACCCGACAATCACGCCAACGGAACGAGCTTTTTTTGACAAAGAATTTAACGCAGCAAACGAACGCATTGGTAAAACTGAGGACGCATCTGACAAGACTGGCAGCGAGAAAGGCGCAGGATTTCGGATGCGGCGAATGATGATTGCAGACGATTATTCATTGCAGGGACTTTCGCGCAAGGAACGCAAAATAAAAGGGCGCGATTTGACACCGGAAGAAGTCGAGGCGCTGCGTAAGGAATCCAACGCAATTAAGAAAAAACAGGAAGAAATTGACAGCGTTGTTGAGAAGGAAAGCAAAGAAATAGAGGAAGCTGCCGTGGATTCGGTCTTGGCTGCTGCTATTGCTGATAGGGAAGCTCAAAAGCTTGACGCGCAAAGGACTGGCAATTTGCCGTATAACCCATCTATTCTTGCTCGCGCCGAAGAAATTGTAAAAGGCATTGAATCTAAACGCGACGAACTGCGCGCTAAAGTAAATTGGCGGCAGCTTTTTGGTAGCGAGTCTGGCGCAATAGGCGGAATTGGCGGACCAAAGGGAGAAGGAAAATATCTTGGATCAAAACCAAAAACAGAATCAAACAGTGCAAATACCGCCGCTGCTGTAGAATATCTTGCTTATGAAATTGCATCGCATATTAGCCGATTCAGCGTAAATAGAGCAAAAACCCTGGAAGTGATGCTTGCGCGTTTTGACGAAAGCATTAAACCTTTTTACGGCAAAGCGTGGGATACGGCGCAGAAGATTATTGGTGGTAAAATCAAATCTGAAAAACCCAAGGTTGCAGAAGCTGTAAAGACCGGAGCAACCGCACCTGAAAAACAGCCAAAACCACCCAAGTCCAAGGACACGTTGGTAGGCGAAGGACGAGCAGCAATTGAAAGGGGCGACGGAATTAGCAACATAGTAGCTCAAATTGTTAATGGCATCATTGACTCTGGAAACCGAAACAGATCGGACATTTTTACTCGTGCCACCAAAATTGTTCAAGAATTTATGCCGGAAGCCACATTGCGCGACGTAAATCGGGCGTATGTGGACTACGGAAAAAAGAGCTACCCGAATCCCGACGAAGCGGCAGCGTTCAAGCGCAAAACGCGGCAGGCGGTGAAGATTGAGGAGGATATTGCCCGCATCAAAAACGAGAAGCTTCGCCCGGAACTGCAAGGGTATCAGCGCGAAAAGCTGGATCAAGAGCTTCGCCGTTTAACGCAAGAGCGTAGCGAGCTTTTGAAAGATTCGTCGTTGCCTCAAGAGCCTGGCGCGTTTGCATCAAAAGACGAGGCCAAACAGACAAGAATTAAAAACCGTATTGCGGAATTGGACGGCTACTTGAAGGGCGAAAAGCCTGTTGAAAAAAGGCCGACGCAGCCGGACAGCGCAAAAACCGAGCAGATGCGCGCTGAGAAAGAAGCGCTGGAAGCCTACGTAAAGGAAGTAGATGCCGTTAAAAATCCACCTTTGTCTGATGCTCAGAAGGCATTGGATTCGGCTATGATAGCACGGGAGCGTGCCGGACAGACCTTGGACGACATTTCCACCGGCAAAGTGAAAGACCCGGCGAAGATCAAGGAGGCGCTGACGCAACTGGAAGAAGACGTTCGCCTCGAAACCGACGCACTCAAGGCACTCGCCGCCGAGATGCGTCGCGACGCCAAGAATCCGGGCGATCCTGGATATCTGAAAGAGCAGTCGCAAATCAAGTCGCTTGAACGCGCTATTGCTAATTACGCTGATAAAGTAGCAAAAGGCGACTTGGCTGGCAAAAGCAAGATACAAGGGCCGGACTCGCGCCGTGTTGCGCAATTAAAAGCTATTCGCGATTCGCGCCGTGCCGCGTATCAGGCTGCGCGCGACGCTGGCAAGCCTGTGCGCTCGCCAGAGGACCGTTACAACGATACGCGCCTGAACGCAATGAAACGACGTGAGGCTGATTTAAAAGCGCGTGGGGTGCGGCAAGCCGCTGGCGACTTTTCAAAACGTCCAAAGCCCGTCACGCCCGCGCTTCGCCGCGATGTCCTGAACAAAAAGGCGGAGCTGCAAAAGATGAAGGACGAAATCGACCTTCGCCAAAAGGAGTATGAGCTAAGTCAGCAACCGGCATGGAAGAAGGGCGTCAGGGCACTGGGCGAGGTGCGCGGCATCATCCTTGGCGGCGATCTTGGCGTCTTGACTCGGCAAGGTGCGTTTGCGTGGTCGCGTCCGATCAACGCGACTGTCGCTGTGATAAACGCAACCAAGGCAATGTTTTCGCCAGAGGCAATGGGCAGGTGGGAAGTGGAGATGCGCGAGCGTGTCATTGACGGAAAGCCGGTCGCGCCGATTCGCAAGGAACATGGGCTGCAAACCACGGACACGATGAGTCACCCGGAAGAATTGGTGATTACGCGCCTGCTATCACGGATGCCTGACATAAAGATTGGCGGAAAGACGATCAAGGCTTCCGTTTTCTTCAAGGGACTGGAGCGATTCCAAACCACGTTCATCAACGATGTTCGGATGCGGACGTTTGACGCGGCGGTTAAGCGCGGGTTCACGCCGGAAGAATTGAAGCTGCGCGCGAACTTCATCAACAGCGCTACGGGCCGGAGCAACGCCAAGATGGTCGGTCCTTTGATGTCGGCGATTTTCACGTCTCCGCGTTACGAGCGGTCGCGGTGGGAGATGCTGGCGCAACCTGTTCGCAATTTGGGCAGATTGGCTATTGATGGATACAAGGGCGAACTCAATCGGGCGGCATTGGCTAATTTGAAAGACATGGCCGTGACTGCGGCTGGCGTTGTGGTGCTTTTCCAGCTCGCCGCAACAGCGGGAGGCTACAAGGTGAATTGGGACCCAAAATCCACCGACTTTCTCAAGATGCGGAAAGGCAACGAGGTTTGGGACGTGATCGCCGGACTCGCGCCGCGTATCCGCGATTTGATGCGGCTTTGGGTTGGGTTCAATCATCCTGATTACAAGGAGAACTGGATGAAGACGGGCGGCAAGATGATTGTCAGAGCGATCAACCCGGCGCTAAAAACGCCAGCGGAACAGCTTTCCATCGCCAAGCAGCGATACGAGAGAGCGCACGAGCCAAAATCTCCATTTACCGGGTTCAAATCTCCAGAGGAGAGCGAGGGGCTGATTACACTCGCACCTCTGATTGTTCAAAGCATGAAACAGGCGATGAAAGAAGATGGGGTTGAAGCTGCGGTGTGGGCTGGTGCGCGCGAGTTTGTTGGTTCATCGGTTAGTCGTTACCCAAAACCTAAAAATGACCGCTAAAGCCAAGCTCGCGCCGCGCATTAGTTACGACAACTTTGCGTTGCCTCCCGGTTACGAGCCGTGGCATCTGTGCCTGACCAAGTTTGGACTTGGTAAAGGCGAAGAAAAGTTAAAATGGTTTAAGCGTCTTGTTACTGAGCTTTGGCCGGAACCGCTATTCATGTGGGACAGGTGGAGCGACCTGTTCTTTGGCGCGTTGTGCGGGGCAAGGGAAACTGTTGAGCAAACTATTGGTACAAAGATTGAATCCGATTATCCGTGGTGGGAGCAATTAACAGCCACAGGAGCCGCGGGAACGGGGAAAAGTTCTAGGGCCGCGTTGTGGGTTCTTTGCAACTGGCTGTGCGCCCGCGAGCATACAACCTGTATGTTGACCTCAACCAGCGTTACTGCGCTTAAGCAGCGTATCTGGAGCGAACTGGTGGACTGGATACAGAAATGTAAACAGCCATTGTCCGACCCCACAATTGGCTGGCTACAAATTGTGCCATCAGACACCATTATCCGGTGGAGCGGTGAGGATACGAAAAGCGCAATCTTTGGGCGTGCAGTCGATCAAGGAGGTTCTGTGGACAACGCGGTTGGGCGTATCAAAGGTATTCACAACCGTCGCGTGTTTGTTGTGACGGATGAGATGACGGCTATGCCTGAGGCTATTGCCAAGGCGTGTCGCAACTTGGATTCCGGCACAATGGAGTTTCAATTTATTGGGCTAGGCAACGCTACTGACTATTCTGACCAACACGGTATTTACTGCGAGCCGGTGGACGGCTGGAACAGTGTTACGGTGAATGACGAGTTCTGGTTGACCAAGCTGGGCGGTTGTTGCGTGCATTTGGATGGGCATAAGTCGCCATCATTGGATAATCCGGCCAAGTATCATTTTTACATTGGACGCAAAAAGCTGGAAAAGGATGCGCGGTTTTTTGGTGGCGAGAACACCCCTGACTATTGGCGCGAGTGCCGAGGCTTTTGGGCACCGTCTGGATTGTCTACAACGGTCATGGATGCGTTCCTGCTATCACAGTTTAATACCGCTGACAAAGCTGTGTGGAAGGCTCGCTGGGAGATGGGCGCTGGCTTTGACGTAGCGTTTGAGGGCGGCGACAGGCGCGTGCTTTATCCGTTCAAGTTTGGCGAGTTTGCCAGCGGCGTTAAAGGCATTGAGTTTCAAGCCCCGGTCATTGTGAACATCGACATGACGCAGGACAAACGCTTCATCCACTACGGCATTGCTGCTGCTGTAGAAGAGACATGCCGGAACTACAAGATTGACGGCAAGCCGCATCCAATCCTTCCCCACAATTTGGCGTGTGACGTAACAGGCGAGGGTGCCGGTCCGTTCGGAATTATGTCTGGAAGCTGGTCACGCGACATTATTCCCGTGGAGTTCGGTGGAGCAGCGGAAAAGACGGCGGTATCCGCAGACAGACCAACAACGTGGCATGAGCTTTACGGGAACAAAGTGACGGAAATCTGGTATTCAATGCGTCGATTTATTGAAGGCGGACAGGTGAGAGGACTCACCGACGCTGACACAATACGCGAGTTGACTTCCCGCGATTACGTCCGTAAGAACAACAAGACTCATGTGCTGCCTAAGAGTGAGATGAAGAAGCTCAAGTCTCGCAGTCCCGATTTGGCGGATGCAGCCTGCATTGCCGCCTTTGTCCTTCGCAAGAAGGGGATTATGCCAGCAAGCGTAGCGGACAATGTGGTGATAGATTCAACCGCTTGGAACGCGGCTGCTGAGAAAATGAACATGGAAGGAAACGAATCAGACTACGAAGATTCAAATTCAGCTTTTGCAATATGAACGAGATGACTCTAACCAACAAAACAATGGTGCCGCCTGGGGGATACCCGTTTAAACACCCAGCTACCGGCCACAATTTCAACAGTGGCACATACTCCCTCTTGCTTGGGCAAGTTCGTGACTACTGCACCGCCAACGGTTTTCCGCCAATTGACGAGCTAGACATTGAGCAATACATCTGCGAGCAGCTTGGAGCAAAGACCGCCCGCCGTTTTTGTTCTGGTGACGGCATTTCAGTTGACGGAGTTGATTTAGACTGGCGCGATATATGGAACGGCACAAAGGTTATGGCGTCATTTATTGCTGGTGGACGCCAAACTGTGGATCGCGCCGAAGCCGAACGACGTGCCGCCATCTGTTTTCTGTGCAGCCGAAACGCTAAATACTCTAGGCCATGTGGCGGCGACTGCACAGAGCTTGCGGAATTGATTGTTTCCGTTGTTGGCGGTGAAGGAACATCCATAGATTTGGACCTCCACGCCTGTTCGGTGTGCAAATGCAGCAACAAAGCGCAGGTCTGGGTGCCGATTGAGCATCTAAAACGTGGCGTTACACCGGAAATGATGGGGCTTTTTCCGCAAAAATGCTGGAAAAAACAAGAAATTGAGGCGTTGGACGCAGAAACAAATTGACTACTTACGTAAATAACGTAAAAACCACCTACAGATGTATAACCAAGAGACTCCAGACGGAAAACTTGCTGACCTGACCGAGTCGGGTGAGGTGGTAAAATCTCGCGTCTCGGACCCAAAACATGCGTTAAAAATCTGTCAGCGATTTGTCAACGACGACAGGCTGCGTGCGGCTCGTCGCGCCAAGGTTCAAGGCGCATTTGACGGCAACGCACCAAAGGCGCAGAACGATCTTGTTCGGGCCGGGCGCGGCAACGACTCCAATCTAAACTTTAAACGGCATCGCGGGAACATTATGAACGCGTGGACGCCGTTCTTCGACATGGTGTGCGAGGTTCCTTTGTGCATTGACGGCGATTTGGAATATGCCGACTCGGCGCAGGACGCAGAATTGATGCGTGGATTTGCTGAGTATTTCCACAGCATGGTCTTCAACTGGCGCGGGTTTGATGACATGAGCCAGCTTTGCGACTTGCAGATGCTCCTGCATGGCCCTGGCATCTTGGCGTGGGAGGATTCTTTGGACTGGCGACCAAAAGCAATTCTGGCTGGAAACATCTACTTCCCAGACGGCACCGAGATTTCTTTGGACAATTGCGAGATGGCGATGGTCTTTACGCCAATGAGCGCAGGACAGCTTTGGCGCAAGATTGAGAACGAGAAGGCGGCAACGGCAGCGGGCTGGAATGTTGCGGCAGTAAAATCTGTCATCATGGATAGCGCCAACAACAACAGCGATGCCTACGGCTGGAATCGCGATTGGCAGAGGTGGAATCAGGCGTTCAAGAATGGCGACATCTACGTGACCCAAACGCAGACCAAACGAATCTCGCTCTACACGTTGTTTGTTGAGGAAATGGACGGAACAATTTCTCAAAAGATTGCTCCTGCAAAAGATGGGGTGGCAGATTATGCGTTTCTTTTTGACAGCGAAAGCAAGTATGAGGGGTGGGATCAGTGCCTTTGCCTGTTTCCCTACGACATCGGGGCAGACGGAACGTATCATTCCATCAAGGGGCTTGGCACGGACATCTACCCGTTCTGTGCGTTGCTTAACCAGATCGACAACAGCATTGCCGATCTTGTGGTGACGGGCATCAAGCCGATGTGGCAACCGACCACAAACGCCAAGCTGGAAGACTTTAAGATGGTCAAATGGGGTGGTGGCAATTTCATCCCCAACGGGATTAATCCGCTCCAGTTGAACATGAGTCAGGGGATTAACCCTGCGCTACAGGTTTCTGCTGCGTTTACGCAAACGCTAATCCAGAACACGGCAGCATCTAGCCAGCAAGATTTAAGCGCTCCTACGGTGGAGGAAACTGCCAAGGGCGCAATGATCCGCGCTGCCGAACGGGCAAAGATTTCCAAAGGTTTGTATAACCGTTACATGCGGTGCAAAGACCGGCAGTATTCGGAAATGTGGCGTAGGGCGACAAACCCTAATTTAAAGTCGTATCATCCAGGCGCAAAAGAAGCGTTAAAGTTTCAAGAGCGATGCTATATGCTTTGCGACAAACTTGGGGTTGAACGCGAAGCATTGCAGGCTGTTACAAACATCCGCGCTAATCGTTCCCTCGGACTAGGAAGCGCAGCTATGCGGATTGAAATTGTCAATCAGTTGATGGCAAACATCGACCGCTTTGATGAGATTGGACAAAACGAAATCAAGCGCCAGTTTGTTTCCGTGATGACAAGTTACCACAGTGTGGACTCAATCATTCCCAGCATTACAACTGGGCGAGACGCTACAAACGATTCTGCGTTGGCAGCGCAGGAGGACAATGGGTTCTCTATGTTGGGCGAAGAAGCACAGGCCATAGTAGCTCCAAGACAGAATCACGTTCTCCACTTGGAAGTTCATATTCCATCTATGCAGAAAGACATGGAAATGTGTCAGGCCGGAGAGCAGGAACCACAAGAATGTTACGACCGTTTGGAAGCAAAAGGTAAACACGCGGAAGAACATCTTGCAAGATTGGCTTCAAATCCCACACGCCAAAAAGAATACAGAGCGTTCAATGGCGCGCTTGATGAATTGGCTGCGTTTAAGGACGAGATTCAAGCCATGCTGGAACAACAGAAAGAAGACGCGCCACCGCCGCCCGATCAGCCGACGCCGGAGATGGCAAAGGTGCAGGGCAATTTGGAAATAAAAGCGCAGAAGGAACAATCTACGATGGCGCTTCGTCAACAGAAGCAACAGTTTGAGCAACAGATGAAGTTGCAACAGGCGCAATTTGACAAGGCTCTGGCTGATGCCAAAGCTGCGGCAGACATCAATCGTTCTACAGCAGAGAGTCGCGCTTATACCGCGATGGACATGGAGAAACAAAAACCAAAAATTGAATAAACCGAAGAGATGGAAACAACCGAAGTAATTGAAGAACCGATGAGCAATGACTAAAGCAGATTTCATTAAAGAGTGGGGCGCCGACTGGCGCAAACTGGCAGGCAAACCAGTATTCTCGGCGTTGCTATCAGCGATAGACGACGAAAGCCCTTCGCGAATTATTACAGCGCGAAGTGATGCAGACGTGCTACATGGCGGACCTGTGCTTGCTGCTGAGATTCGTGGACACGAACGGCTGCGGGCCTTTCTGGTTTCCCTTTCCACAGAGCAAGACAAACACTTTGAACCAGACGACAAATTCTCCGAGTCAGAAACCATCTAATACCAAAACAATATGAGTACCACCATTGCAGAAACATCGCCAGCCGAAACCAAATCAAGTCCGTTTAGTGCGGCACTAGAAAATGCGTTTAACGGAGATAACGCTTTGCCTGTTGAAACCGAAAGCACATCACAGGAACCAGCTAAGGTTGCAAAAGAAAGCTCCAAGTCAGTTCCTGACGCTTTGTTCAAGAGGGCTGACTCTGATACCCGATCCGTTGAAGAGTCGCTGCCAGAAAAAACTGCTGCGGATGAAATTGCCGAACCGCCAAAACTGGACGCCAAGGGCAAAGCTGGCTGGGAGGCATTGAAGAAAACGGCGCGAGAAGAATCCACCAAACGGGCGGAACTAGAACGGCAAATTGAAGATTGGAAATCCAAGGGCCGCGATCCTGAGACACTGGAAAAACACCTTTCTGAGCGCGACAAACGAATTGCTGACTACGAAGAGCGTGTTGCTCGCGTTGATCTGGAGCTTACAGACAGCTTTAAACGAGACATCATTGAACCGCGCCAAAAGGAAATTGGTAAAGCCAAGGCACTTGCGGATGAGATGGAAGTCAATCCAGACGAAATGAGTTCTGCTCTTAACTTGAGGGGCAAGGCTCGTTCTAATGCGCTTCGTGAAATGGGAATTGATCCTGATGGCGGTCGCATTAGCCGCATCATGGATAACCTGGATGAAATCCATGACCGCGCCGAGTATGATCGTGCTAATGCCAAGCAAGCTCTGGAATATCGCATTGAACGCGAGCGCATGGATAAGCTGTCCGAGCATGGCGAGTTTGTAAAAACCAAGTTCTTGCAATTTGATGACATGACCAAACGGATGCGATCAAAACTGGAAATCTTAAATCAAGTAGATGGGCATGAGGATTGGAACACCAAGTCAAGGGGGGTAGTAGAAAGCGCACGCGCCTACATTCAGGACAATCCTTATGCCGATGTGGAAGCGGTAATTGAGGCGAAATCCATGCCAGTATATCGCGAACTGTTTCTGGAAACCCGCGAGCGTGAGGCTGCGCTGGAATCTAGGGTGGCAGAAATGGAGAAGGAGTTGAAAGCCATTCATGGACGCTCGCCTTCTCTGACGCAACGAGGACAGGCGGCAACCACTGGCAATTCAAAACCGTTTAGCTCTATGATCGCGGAGGCGTTTGGACAATGATTCTTGTCATTGCGTTCTGTCATAAAGACAAAGCAAAAGCCGTTTGTCTTGCCAACTGGATTGCAGAGTTGGGCGGCACTAACAAACATGATCTTTTGCTTGGGTATCACGAAGACACCACACCGGACCCAATTCACGAAATCCTTAAGCCCCACTTCAACCACGTTGGCGGATTTAAGATCAGCGACTCGGAGACAAACTATCCGGCAATTGCCAATATCATGTGGCATGAGTGTTTGAAAACCGTTGCAGATCAATTTAATGCACCGTGGTTCTGGATGGAGCCAGACGCCGTTCCGTTGACGCCAGATTGGCTAGACAAGATTGAGGACGAGTATCTTAAGGCCAAGAAGCCCTTTATGCTTGATCGCGTAATTACCCCAACACGCTCACACAACAGCGGCGTTGGAGTGTATCCTGGCAGGGTGCGCGACTACACTACGCGCTTGTGGGAGCTTTCAAACATGCCGTGGGACGTGTTTTTGGCCGAGGAGATCACGCCGTTCACACATCACACAGAATTGATTCACGACAAATTCTATCGTGTGTGGGACGACCCAGACAGCGGACCTCCAGTTTTTCCTGACGCCAATTCCCTTTCCATTATTGAACCAAGTGCCGTGTTGTTTCATCGAAACAAGGATGGCAGTTTGATTGAACGTCTTCGCGAATCGCGGGGTAGTGTAAGTGTAACACACCCCGTTCTCATCGGCGGGGAGATTGCCGGTGCGACCCCGGCCCCCGCAACTGTTGACGTTGTCGCCATGCTTCGTCAAATTGCTGAATTGCAGGAAAAGCTAAAAGCGCAAACTGTAACAACTCCGGTTACAGATGGGAAAAGGCAGCGCACGCCAACGCAAATTCAAGCCGCAAAAGATCGCATGGCAAAAGCGCGAGCAGGGAGAAAGCCGTGAACTGCGACATCTTCATTCGTAGCTACGAAAAGGATTTCGAGTGGTTAAAATACTGCCTTCGTTCAATCCAGCGTTTTGCTACCGGATTCAGAAACGTAATTGTGGTGGTTCCAAATGGGCAAACGCCACCAACCGGACCAGTCGAAAAAGTTTTCTATGTCCATGAAGGATGCGATGGATACATGCACCAGCAGCTAACCAAGCTGCACGCGGACTGTTTTTCCGACGCCGAGGTGTTTCTGTTTATGGACAGTGACACCATATTCACGCGGCCAATTTCGGCCCGTAATGCGTTTGATTCGTGGCTCTACACACCATACTCCAGTCTAAATGATCCAAACACGATGACATGGAGGAAGGTTGTGGAGAAAGCCATCGGAGTATTTCCAGAATACGAGTTTATGCGAAGGCATCCGTTGAGCGTCCAGAAATGGATGCTGCAAGGATTGCGCGATTTCTTTTGGCAGAAACACGGCATGAGCTTGGAAAGCTACATCATCGCGCAGCCGGGCCATGAGTTCAGCGAGTGGAATGTCATCGGAGCGTGGCTGTGGTATTTTCATCGCAGCAAGGTGCAATGGCAGAACACCGACGAAAAACTGGGAGTTCCGTTTGTCCATCAGTCGTATTCTTGGGGCGGACTCAACGATGACATTCGCAAGAACCTGGAGGAGGCGTTGGCATGAGCAATGTGCTTGTGCTTGTGCTGAGTTCCCGCCGCGAACCGTGGGGCGATCTGATGGATGTCTCACTGGCAACGTGGGATGCTGACCCCCATTCTGATGTGCAGACGCTTTACTACTGCGCCCACGGCAGCAATCAGCTTATCCGTGACAATGTGCGCTATTCGGCAATGGAAGATTCTTTGGAGAATATCAGCCCCCGCACTTTGGAAGCGTTGGGATGGGCGCTGGAACTGCCGGATTGGAAGTATTTGGCGCGACCTAACTCAAGCTGCTACGTCCATAAGGGTAATCTAGCCAAGCATTGCGACACGTTGCCGGAGACGGACGTATTGCGAGGTGCATGGGCTGGCGGTGATTCCGCCAATCCGTCTGTTGGATTTCTATGGGGAGGCGGTCAATACATCATATCGCGTGATGTTGTGGAGCGAATGGTCAAAGCTGGGGCTGGGTGGAAGAACGGACTCATGGATGACGAGGCCATAACGGACTGCGCCAAAGGAGTTGGCATTTCAATGAATCAAGGGTGCGTATTTGCTACGATTGACGACCAGTTTGAGGGCAAGTGGTTGTGCATGTGTTACGGACTTGGTGAACCGTTTACATTTACCGACTTTGCCGACTTGAAAAAAGCCGATGGGCATTTCTTCTTTCGCGTAAAGCAAGATCATAATAGGCGGCTAGATGAGAAGCTGATGCGGGAGCTAAAGAAGAACCTGCCATGATCTACACCTTTGACACCAAGCGGGCGCAACTGCGGGATGGATTCTATCAGACCGGCAGCGGGACGCGTTGTGTGTTGATTGTCGGTTCCTGCCGGACAATGGCGTTCTTAAACTATCTTGCAGCTTGGAATGAGATAAGCGGAAACGGTTTTACGATTCGCTATATCAACCCGTTTGACTGGCACTGGAACGCAGCAGACGAACTGGTGGACTTAGAAAAGGCAATTGATGCTCTAGAAATTAACAGCGGAATCCTTGGTGTAATAGGCAACACCGAGATATTCATCCACGAACACTACGGAAACTACGGGATGTTCAATACGTCGAGAGACGCTGCAAAGAATATCTATCAGTTCGGAATGAACGCGAACACGGACATTGGTATTCCAAACTTTCACGATCACTTCATTCTCTACAACGATTTTGCGGCGTTCGGTGAAGTGCCAGAGGATTGGAAAGAGCGTGGGTTAGCGGCAGTCGATAAGTTCTGTGACCTCTGCGCCAAGACCAGTTTTCCAGATATGGCTGAATACTTCCGAAACAACTGGCAAAACATGCGCTTGTTCTGGACTCCAAACCATACCAGCGGGGCGTTTACACTTTACCTGTTTCGCAGGATGAATGAAGTGTTCCTGCATCTTCCACTAGACAATGATTTCTGGCAGCGGATTGGTGGTGACGATATGTTCCGCGATCCACATACTCCCGTTCATCAAAAGGACATCGAAACATACAAACTTACATGGAATCACTAGCCAACATATTTACGCGCATTGGACATTTTGGAAGCGATGCTGGTCATAATGACAAAGGATCAACTCATTCCTACATTGAATCATACGAGCGTTTGTTTTCACCGTATCGGGAATTTGCCGACGTTCTAGAAATTGGACTGGCATCAGGAAAGTCATTGGACTTGTGGGGTGAATACTTCGGACCAAAAAGCACTATAATCGGTGTGGACATTTCTGTGGTGTTTGACACGTCGCGATTCCAACCACCGCGATTTAATGTGATCCAGGCAGATGCAACAAGCCAAGCGGCTATTGTTGCGCTTGGTCAAGCAAAGTTTGACATTATCATTGATGACGGAAGCCACATGCAAGCCGACCAAGAGGCGGCGTTTCGCCTGCTATCACCGCGAGTCAAGGCGGGTGGTCTTTACATTATTGAAGACATCCTCAGTCCCGAATCTAGCGTCCCATCGCTCCGCGCTCTTCATCCAAACTGCGAGGTAATTGACCTGCGTGGAGTGAAGGGACGGTTTGATGACATGCTGTTGGTTTATCGTTTCTAATTATGAAAATGCTCGTCACAGGAAAAAGCGGGTTTGTAGGTCGTCACGTTGTCCGCGAGTTGGAAAGCCGTGATGTTGAGATTGTGCCAGACTTCACTGACCGTCCCGAGGCGGTGATCCATCTCGGCTGGGGGCATCTTCCTAATTACGAATCATATCTACACTCGGCGCAAGTCCAGTGGCATCACGGCTTCCTAAGCGCAGTCATCGGAGATGGCATCACAAACATTACCGCAGCGGGAAGCTGTTTGGAGTTGGTGGACGATCCTCCGGTTTATGGACTCGCCAAGATTAGCGTCCGCGATGGTTTGTTGTGGCGGCTTCCTACGGCCAAGTGGGTTCGGTTTTGGAATGTCTATGGGCCAGGGCAACGCGAAGAATGTTTGCTGCCGAGTCTTCGGCGCGCAATGGAGCGTGGAGACGAATCTTTCCAAGTCATTGACGGAATGCGCGATTTTATACCCGTTCAAGATGCGGCAAAGCGGCTGGTGGATATTGCGCTGCAAGAGGAGGAGTCTGGCGTATTCGATTGCGGAAGCGGCACCGCCGTTCCAGTGATTGATTTCTGCCGCAAATTCACGGGTGATAGCACGATCCGACTAGAAACAGGATACCCAATGCCGTCCTACGAACCAAAAGTGTTTTCAATCCGCAACCGCAATGAACACGGCGATAGATAGATGTTTGTGCTGCGAGGGGGCGCTGGTTCCTCTGGTAAACTTTGGGCAGATGCCGTTGGTAAATACCTACGGTGTGACGGAAAAGTTTCCGTTGGCGGTCAACCGCTGCAAGGTCTGCTGCCATTTGCAGTTGTCGGAGGCGGTTGATCCGCTGGTGCTTTACAGTGATTACGCCTACTGTTCTGGAACTGGAAAAACCGCATTGGACTTCTTTTCAGGGTTTGCTCGCACGGCGTTGTCCTACGTTCCAAATGCCAAGCGGGTTCTGGACATTGCCAGCAATGATGGGAGCCAGTTGGATGCGTTTAAGTTGCTCGGGCTTTCAACGTCGGGAGTTGACCCGGCAGAAAATCTGGCAGGAATTGCCGCAGCCAAAGGGCATCTCATTCGCATTTCGCTTTTTGAAGATGTTAAATTCCAGTCAAACGAGACATTTGACATCATCACCGCGCAGAATGTGGTGGCGCACACGCACCGGCCTGTGGAGTTCCTGTCCCGATGCGCGGACATTATGCACAAGGAGTCGCGGCTATTCGTCGCAACCTCGCAGGCAAACATGGTGGTGTTGGGCGAGTGCGACACGATCTACCACGAACACGTCAGCTACTTCAATGCGGGGTCCATGATGCGCCTGGCCGAACGCGCTGGGCTGCGACTGCTGGACATTGTGATGAACGACATCCACGGCACCAGCTACGTTTTTGTGCTTGGAATCGCTGGCGAGCCGTCCGTCCGTGTAGCGCAACGGATGCAATGGGAGAATGCGGTGGGGCTGACTAGACCGGGTCTTTACAGATGGTGGAAAACCCATATTGCAGAGAAGATCGAGCGGCTGGGCAGAACGATTGACGGATTCAAGAAGGATGGATTCCTCACTGTTGGCTGCGGAGCGGCGGCAAAGGGCATCTCCATGCTGAACATGGCAGGGGCAAAATTGGACGTGTTGGCCGACAACACGCCGACAAAACATTACAAGATGACTAGCGAAATGCTGATTATGCCGTTTGACGAGATTGCCAATCTAAAAGAACCAAAGGTGTTGTTCGTGGTGCTGGCGTGGAATGTCGGCGTGGAGATTCGCCGCAACGTGGAGAAATTGCGAAGCAGGGCGGAAGATGTGTTTATTGAGATTCGCTAAAATAACATTTGACGTTTTTACGGAACCACCGTAGAAAACCATTCAGAGGTTCTATTAAGCCGTGCTCCTCCGGTAAAAAAACTTGGGCTGTATCACAGGGATTGGCCCGCCTGAAACCAAAACGTGCGCCCGCTATCGGCGGGAATTTCGCACGGTTTCACGTCCACAAATACGCAGTTTTACTTACTTACTATCATGGCCTGTCCCAATCCGTTTGCAGCAATTCAAATCGCTACCGAGCATCTCGGCAGCGAAATCTATGGTATCCCCACTCCGGCGACACCTTACTTTAACTTCGTCGAACGCGGCGTGTTTCCTCGAAACATGGGCGTTACGATGTCAACCTTCATCGCTGGCCGCGTCGAGCCTGACAGCAAATCTGCTGGCTGGTCTGCCGTTACTCTGGACAGCGCGGGTTCCGGTTCTACCGGCCCGTCCATTACTGGCGGCATCTGCGCGGACAGCTTCACTTCTGTCCCTGTTGGATTCGATACGTTGCAATACTCGCCCCGCAAGCTCCAGCTTCAGGGACCGTCTATTTGCCGCGATACGCTTAGTTTCGCGCATCAGCCCACGAAGTTCATCCAGCAGCACTACATCCCGTCTCTCGCCCACTATGTGAAGCGCAAGATCGATTTGGAGTTCCGTGACCAGATCATCAAGTTTTCGAACAAGATGTCGCTGGCGGCTGGTGGATTCTCCAACGTCGTTACCGCATCTACCAATCCGACCATCAAGCCAACTTCGCAGTTGAACTGGTCGTGGCTGGACGGCGTGGCTGTTCGCCTTATTGGCGACGGTGCTGCCAACTCAGACGGCGAAGAAATTGAGATGGGGCCAGACGGTCCTGTGTTCCCGGCTTTCATCGGCCTGGAGGCTCTCAATCGCCTGTTCCAGAACGGTTCGGCTTCTTCGCCCAACGCCTTCCGGCAGGACTTCCAGTATGCCGACTCGGGCAAAGGCGCAATGGCTCAGACTCTGAAATCCATTGGCGCTTCCCGGCAGATCAAAAACTTCCGGTTTGCTCCGGTTGTGAATCCTCCGCGCTTTACCTACAACAACTCTATTCTTGTTGAAGTTGAGCAGTTTGAGTTTGTCTCTGCAACCCACGGCCAGAAGTCCACCGAAACCAGCGCGTATCAGAACGCCGAATACGAAGCCATCGTCATTCCGCATCGTCGCCAGTTCAAGGCGGACATCCTGACTCCTGACTACGCCGGGCTTGATTATGAGCCGTCTATGTGGACGGGCGATTGGAAGTTCATCACTGGCGGCGAGCGTATCGTATCCAACAACGTGTGCTTTGATCCTATGCACAAGTGGGGCGCGCACTTCGCCGAGTTCATCTACGCACCGGAACCGATCCACACCAACTACGGCTGGGTCCTTTTTTACAAGCGGTGCAGCGGCGATCAATCCATCACGGCCTGTACTTCCGGCCTCTAAAGTCCTACGCATCCGCCGCGCCCTTCACTGGGCGCGGCGGCTTGCGCCCTTTCATCAGATTCTCGCTCATCCACAACGGCTGCAAATTTGTAAAATGACAAGCCTGCTCAAGCTGCTCCGGGTCTGTAAGATCAAAAAATTCCAGCGGCTTGATATGGTCGAGATGCCAGCCTCGAAAACTCCAGTTAGCCCAAGTCATGCCGGGCTTGAAGAGGGATTCGATATGAGCCTTCAATTCATCAATAGTGCATCCAAGCATGGCAATGGCGGTCTTGTGACGGCACTCGCGTCTAATTGCGCGAGCAAGGCGACTGCGGACGCGTACGGCCAGCTTCACTTGCGGATTCGCGTGGTATTTCCTGCGCTTGTTAGCCGCAACTCGCGCCATATTTTTAGACCTCCAAGCATTACAGGTTTGCTTTACGCTCTCTTTGTTGGAATGGTAGTGGTCATGCGCCGCCGCCTTGCACTTCTCTTTGTTTGCAGCGTAGTAGGCACGCGCCCGCGCTCTGGCTTTTTCAGCATTTTCAGGAACAGCAAAGTAGGCCGCGTTGTAAGCGGTTCGATATTCTGGATTTGCGGCTTTCCACGCAGCATCTTTCGCCCTCATTTTTTTAGGTTCGCGCAGCCTTCTCAATCTTTCGCGCTCGCATTTCTTCAATCTCTGTTCTTCTGCGGTGAATCGTTTTATAGCCATTCCAAAGCATAATTCAAACGCTGCCAATATCAACAACTAAATGGCGAATATTACCGTAACGCTCTATTGGGACATGGACCTTCGCAAGTGGACAACCACTTTAGGGGGCAGCACAGAGACAGACCCAATTCAAGGGCTGGTCCAAGGCGACATCGTAAAATTTGCAGTGCGCTTTGTGCAAACTGGAGTGGCGGTGGTATTGGCTGCACCGGTCTTTACGGCATCTGGAATAAAAGCTGACAACGACTTTACGGGCAGCTACCTGATCCAGCTTTCGGCACCTGTGTTGAGCGACACCACGCTCTACACGTTCACGGTAAACCCGCTCAACAGCGCGCAACTTAACACGTTCTTGCAGACGTATCGCAATACGTGGTGTGCGCTAGAAATCTACGACTCGGTCAACGGCATCCTGACAACTCCGCTGGAACTGCAAATCATGCCAGGTTACAGCCTGAGCGGAACGCCAACAGATAATGTGGCTGGCGTTATTGTAGTCGCAGCAGGCAAGACAGTCACCTTCCCGCAAAGCCTAACCTTTCCCAGCGCACTCGGCACAAATGGCTTCCAGCTTGCCACAGACGGCGCAGGCGCGTTGACTTGGACCGCGAGCGGCGCACTGACAGACGGCGACAAGGGGGAGATCACGGTAAGCGCAAGCGGTGCGACTTGGACTATCGACAACGATGTGGTGACGCTGGCGAAGCTAGCGCACATGGCTACCGCTCGCGTGATCGGTCGCACTACAGGTGGGACAGGCTCACCGGAACTGCTGACCATCAGCGGCACTGGTAGCGTAGCGATGACCAACACGCCGACGCTTGTGACTCCGGTGCTGGGAGCAGCAACGGCGACTTCCATCAATGGAACCTTTATTGGTAGTTCGGCTAACCTCACTAGATTTGTCAGCATGGCAGACAGTGTTTCCTACATCAACCTTGAAGGGAATACTTCGGGAGGATATATTGACACATCCGCAACTGTAGGTGGGCCATCATATTCGGGTGGATACATTAGCACAGCAGGCGGTTTAACCAGTTTAGGCGGGAATATCAACACATCAGGTTCGGGTTCTAACGCTGGTGGTAGCATCACCACCAGCGGCGGCGGCGGCTCCATAGACACCACAGGCACAGGCAGCATCGGCCTAGGCACAACCGCAAACCGCACATATCTTGTCAGCACAGCGGGCAACAACGAAAAGACAGCCACCTTCCCTAACGTCAATGGCACCGTAGCAGTAGCAACGCCAAGCGGCACCACTAACCTAGCGCTGTTCACCACATCCACTAGCGGCGCACCTGCCTATCGTGGGATAGCCTCGGCAGACATCGCCACCGCGCTGACCACACCGGGACCCATCGGCGGGACTACGGCAAGCACTGGCGCTTTTACGACGAGCAGCCTAAAGGGAGCGACAAGTGGCGTGGTAACACTGGCTGCGCCAGCCACAGCAACTACAGCCACTGTCACGATTGCCCCTGCGGCAAGCGTGACGATGACGCTGCCCTCGACTAGCTTTACTGCGGCTCGCGCGGATGCCGCACAGACTTTTACGGGCACGCAAACCTTTTCCAGTGCGCCTGTTATTCCGGCTGGAAATAACACCACGCCTTCCATTGGCTTTGCCAGCGATACAACCTCCGGCCTTTGGGACGGAGGGTCGGCTGGACGCATCGGATTCATCACAGGCGGAGTAAATCGGATGAGCTTGGCGGCGACGGCTTACAACCTCGCAAGCAACATCACCATCAGCTTCAACAGCGCGACCAACATCGGCGGATACAATGACACAACGCTTCGACGCGGCGGCATTGGTCTGCTAAATATCTGCGCGGGTACTGCCTCGTCTGATTCCACCACGACAGCAAACGCAAAGGTGGGGATGGGCTGCGCGGTGCTGACTCCTACAACCGTTGCGAATCTCCCTGCGTCCCCGGCGGCGGGCTGGATGGCGGCAGTGAACGATGCCAACGCTCCGGTTATCGGGTTGACCGTGGCAGGCGGCGCGGCTGCGTTTGCTCTTGTCTGCTACAACGGCAGCGCATGGAAAGTTGTCGCTATCTAAGCTCAAAACAAATGAAAACACTCAATCAAATCCAAGGTGAAGTCAGCCCAGAAACGTGGGACTCGCTCGTTGAACACTTCGCGATGCAAAAGCAGCAGTGCGAAACAGAGAAGGCTGCCGCACTTGCCGCAAAGGATGCCGAGAAAGTCGCCGCCGTCGAAGCCGAGGGGCGCGCCGTTCACAACCGCCTCGACGCGCTAGTGCAGGCAGGCCAAGAGGCGCACGCAGCAGGCGATCTCGACGCACTAGGCAAGGTGCTGGTTGCGGCTTACGGATACACCTCCGGCGCACGGCGCGCAAAGCTGGAAGCGGATCTCGCTACCGCGCAGTCCGCAGTCACAGCAGCCGCTGACAAGCTCGCCGCTCTCTGACCTATGGACAACGAGCAACAGCAGCATCAAGACCTAACCGAGATCCGCGCCATCGCGGAGAAGTCGTTTGGCTTCATCCGCATGGTGTTGGCTCCGCTCATCGGCCTAGGCATCGCCTCGCTTGTCGGCGGCTGCTGGCAAGTCCATGACATGGGCCGGGACTTCAAGAACATGCAAACACAGCAGACCGAATTGAATGCAAAGCTGGAGAGCATGAACGAGAAGGTGTTGCGAATGTTTTACGCAGGCGGATGGGACAAGCGGGAGATGACCGGCAAAGCAGTCAAGGACGCGGCGCAGTAGAGCGGTGGGCTTTGCTGTTGACCACGGGCGAAACGGTGGCAAGATGACCGCGTGAACCGCCTCGCCTTAATTGCGGCAACGATACTCCTGACATCATGCCAAAGCGCACCAAGCCAAGCTCGAAAGATCATGTGGCCGATGACGAAGAAAGCCGAGCAGGCAAGCGCGCTGGTCGAGCGTCAGACCGGGAGCATAGCAAGGCTGCGGGGAAGCGTGGCGGACGCCGCGCAGACGGCAAAGAAGCTCAACGAAGGCAGACCGGACGGCGACACAGCCGCGCTAATTCTTTCCCTCCGCATCGCAACGAGCGAGACGGACTTGCTACGTGGAACGAATGACGATCTCAGACTCAACATTGCCGGCATGGAACTCGCAATCGCGCACGCTCAGGACAAGGTGGCGGTCGAGATCGCGGGGGCCGAGGCGTGGAGGACGTGGGCGTGGAGATGGTGGTGGGCGTTTTCGGCGACAGTTGCGGCCATCGCTGCACTGGTATATTTTCGCCATTCAATCCCTCTCTTGAGGTTCCTTTAACCATATGAAAATGATCACCCGCTACGGCTCGCCGCTCCTGCTCTTCATTGCCTGTGTTGCGTCTTGGCTACTGTCCTCGATCTACACCGAGCAGTATCAAGCGAGTGTCGGCCCTGACTTTCTGACTCGGCTTCCCACGAAGGTAATCAACCTGGCCGTCGCGCTGCTTCTCACGCGCTACCTAGTTGGCTTTGTGTTTCCGACTATCGGTAAATTCACGACAACCAGCGGCGGCAAAAAGGAAAGCCAGTTTGCTTATGCGTGGAAAAACGATCAAACCGACCCAAGACTATGGATTTCCGTTCTGGTGTATCTCGGATCCTTATTTGTGCTGTCTCAGCTTTTGCTGGGCTAGCCTCGGCTGCTGAGGTAGATGCGCCAACTGGCAAGCGACTGCTGCCTGTGGATGTGGCTGCTTTGCTCAAGACGTTTGCCTCATACGTCGGGATCAAAGAAGACCCGATGGGCAGCAACAACGGCTTGATGGTAAACAAGTTCAACGCATCCTGTGGACTCAAGCCGTCAGACCACGCGCCTTGGTGCGCCTCGGTGGCTCATTACGGCTACCTAGTCAACGACGCGCCTGACCGACCCGGCGCCTATTCGCCAAGCTGGTATTCCAAGGTTCGAGTGATTTCTGCAGCAATGGTTCAGCCCGGTGACGTAGGACTGATCTACTTCCCCAGCAAGGGCAGATACGCGCACGTCATCAGCGCCATCGAAAGGGTCAACCGCTCTGGCCGCATCGTATCCTCCTACACCACGCTCGAGGGTAACACATCGCAAATGACAGGCTCCCGCGAAGGTGATCAATTCTGCCGCAGGGTAAGACCAGCAGACACAGTGAAAATAGTGAGATGGACAAAATGAAAAAAACAAACGAGACAAGATACGGATTCAAAATCTTCAACGGGCGCGTCAAGGTTTATGTGAATGACTATGTAATGTTCACCTTCAACCAGATTGACTTCAAGGGCTACTACGCCTACAAAGACGACACGCTTCTCTACGGACTCGACGTATATCTGATGAACGAAAAAGGAGGCGCGACAACGATGGAAATCTATTTTAAGACCAAAGAGAACTGGCTCGGCATTTTGCGCCTGCTGGACGAAAATCTATGATCCTGGCCGACTCCTATTCTGTCGGCGTCTCGTTCATCGCGCTCATCGGGCTCGTCATTTTTCTCTGGATCGTCTGGATCGCGGTGAGGTCGCAGCCTTGAATCCGTCCCGATGCGCGATCTGCTGGGCCGTCGCAACGCTCGCAATTGCCGGACTGCTGCTGTGGGCGGATAGAAAATAGCTTCGCGTAAAGCGTTGAGGAATAGCGACTTGCAAACCAAATGCAGGAAAGCCCAAAGTTTATTTTGACAGATGCCCCACATTGCCCCATCTTGCCCCACACCAAATGAGCCACGCCCGCCAAGTTCGTATTCAAGGATACATCGCAGACAAGCTGCTTTCGTTCTATCACAAAAACCCATTCACACCTTCGTTGACGCAACTCGTTAATCGCGAACTAGCGGCAGCAATTAACGCAAAGCCAACAGCAAAACAAAAACCTAAATTAAAATGAAAAACAACTCACCGTGGGGAGACACAGAAGCAGAGCGCCAAGAAGCAGATGACCGCAGGTTTCAACGCTACACAGAAAGAATTGAAAGCGAGGCAGCGTTTTTTCGGTGCAAGATTCTTACGCTTGCTCTGTTGACTGCCACCGCAACTCTGGTCTGGTCCTTGTCTAGCACGGAAAACGGCAAGCAAGTTTGTCAAATCATCTCGGAGATGTTCAAATGACTTTACGCTCACCTTCTAGGGATAATGTTACGAGGATAATTTGCGACTGTGGACAACGTGCAACCATCAAACGCAATAGTGTAAAAATCTGTCAAGGCTGTGCTGACAAAGACAGCGAGTCTGTTCCATTAGTAGCAGGAACAAAAAGCTATTGGGGTGAAACTGTTGAACGCGAATATACAGTGACGCTAGGAGGTTTGAAGTGACTGCGTGGGAGATGGCGATGGCGGCGATGCAAGAGGACGAGGACATGCGGTCCCCCGAAGCTGCGCGCCTGGCACAAGCAGACGCCGAGGGCTACCGGTATCTCGGCCCGCTAAATCCTCTCAAGCACATGCTGCCAGACGTAGGAGCAGCCGAGCGTCACGCGGCCAACAAAGTGCGGCAGGAGGCAGGTAGATGAGCGCATCCCTGCCATCTGAAGAGCTACCACGCCGCCTCGACCGCGAGGTAGCGGAAGAACTACGCGCACGGCTCGAAATGGATATTGCTGACATGTTGGCCGAGATGCGCCGACTGCGGGAAGACGAACTGCCAATGCCGCTGACTGGCTTGGTCAATATACCGATTGGACCACTAGACGATTTCTGGCAGGAAGAACCTGCAACCGCATCCGGGCAGACCGATGACAACAAACTAGATACAAAGTAATATGGCCTACGAAATGAAAGAAATGAGCGGCTCCCTCTTCGTTAATTCGAAGAAAGAGAAAGACACGCATCCTGACCGCAACGGAACCGCGCTTATTGGCGGCGTCGAGTATTGGGTTTCTGGATGGATCAAAGAAACTAAGTCAGGCGACAAGTGGTTGTCGCTTGCCTTCAAGCCCAAAGAGGAAGCACCGCGCAAACCGGTGTCATTTGGCAAGGGCGACGAGGACGGAATCCCGTTCTGATATGCAACGCTCTGACTCCATCGCTGCTCTTGCTTGCTCGCTTTCCAAGGCGCAAGCAACAATGGGTGCAGCTAAAAAGGACAGCACCAATCCGCACTTTAAGTCAAGGTATGCCGACCTAGCTTCCATTTGGGACGCATGCCGCGAGCCGCTGACAAAAAACGGACTGGCCGTCGTGCAACTGCCAGGCAAAGACGAAGCAGGGTATTACGTCGAGACTGTGCTGACTCACGCCAGCGGTGAGTTCATCGGCGAGAAGCTGCACATCGTCCCTACCAAGGACGATCCACAGGGACTCGGCAGCGCCATCACCTACGCTCGCCGATACGGCCTTTCGGCTGTCGCTGGTATCGCACCAGATGACGATGATGCCGAGGCAGCTATGGGTCGCACTGACGTTCGCCGTGAGCAGTCAGCAAGAGCGGTAGCGCAAGGCAAGCCACAGCCAATCAGCAAGTCTTCACCGGAAGACTTCTAACCCAAATCAACTCCGACGCCGAGCGGAAGAATCTCGGCACTTTTTCAAATGATCTGCAAAACTCTACTAGAACAAGGCTGGAAGGAATACCCTAACCAGTTTAAGCAATACGCTCGCTGCTTATATAAGCGGTTTGCGACACCTACATCCTGCGCCCTTAATCAAGGGAAAGATGGAATCCAAATAGAAGTGTCAGTGTCAGAATGGAAGGGTGCAGAAAGCTGCGAACTAGAACTAGGCGGCGAACTTGCCGATGGAACTTGGATGAATTTTCACAACCACGGACTACCAAAAGACATTGATGTCGTGCTGGCTCTAATTCCGAGGATGCTCATGGTCTGGGAAGCTTCAAACAAAGGACAGCTAGAACTCATGGCCGAGCGAGGCGCGAAGGCGTGGAAGGATGTGCCAGACGCCAGCGCATGGGTGGAAGAGCTAAGAGGGAACGACGCCCCATGATACCAGTAGAAATGACCGACGCAATGCGGCGCTGCATGCACCGCGAGCCAACCCTTAAACCAAATGCTAACCATAACACTAACGATACCGGGAAAACTCCCATCCCTCAACGCACTGCTGGCAATGCAACACTGGTCGAGGCACAAGTTCAAAGCGGAACTGGCGACCGTATTCTCATCCGCATTGAGAGCGTCAGAAAACGACTCCTGGATGAGGACAACCTTGTTTCCAAATATCACACAGACCTTTGCCGATACTCTGGACTCATACCTTCGGACGCGCCGGGAGTCTGCAAAATTGAAACAAGCCAACGCAAAGCCGAGAAAGGCGAAGAGGAGAGGACGGAGATAACCATTAATTACCCGTGAAAACCATTATAAACCAAGTAACAAAACAGGAAACAATTATGAGCGACCAAGACAATGAATCGTGGTGGGCAGACCAAGCCGAGAAAACCAGAGGCGAGGCCAACCCAAAGCGCAGGGTGTATCGCTGCCGAGACAGGATGTGTGGAGGCGAGGACTGCGCTACTTGTCAGGGCGAGTCAGCAGCACGGGACTTTATGAGCCAAGAGCAGCAATGGGCACAAGACTTTATGAACCAACAACAAGAAGAAGAACAATGAGCGAAGAACTACAAGAGCGCGCCGAATCACTTCGGCGCATGGTCGAGACGCGTGACCTAATCATCGCAGACCTGGAGCGCGAGATCCGCGAACTGAACGCGATGCTCAACGGCGTTCCTGATCCGTCTTGGCATTATCGCGGATGATGGAGGACGCACAATGACCATTTACCATCTGACTACATTTATGAAAACACCAGAACAACTATACGCTCACCAAGCGTCACTCCCACCTCTTCGGAGCTACTTCATCGTCTGGGAGCGGCCTCACGGCTCTTACACATGGACGCAACTTGGCGACATGTTCACCGAGCGCGATAAGGCTAACGAGTTCGCCAAGCTCCGTGTTGACCACAAGGAGCGACCGATCTGCGACTGTGTGGTGAGTGAGTCAAAGATGGCTAGGATGCCAGCACCGGAAGGCAGTGAGCCTGTGGCATTGCTGCTATCTACCAACGCAGAGGATGAGGAGAAACATGCTTATCCTTATTACGGAAAGGGCCACGCCCGGTGAAAATCTACAAGAACACCCACAAGGGCGCTCCGCTCATGGATGCCATCGACGAATACGCAAGCAACTACGAGAAGAGAAAGGCTGTTTCGCGCATAGACCTATGGCGATGGGTAAAGGCGCATATAGCCGCGAAGCTCCGCGTGCCAGAAAAGGAAGTGACCGACAAAGACCTAGCTTATTTTGTGAGGCGCATGGGTGTCACATATCTTATTCGGCAAACTTACGGCATGACCACGGTGACTGCCGAACACATGCTGCTATGGGCAAACAGGGAGGACGCACAATGACCACGCTATTCGATTGGCAGGCCGAGCGAGACTCCGCACTGGAAACAGTAGAGCGCAACGCAGGCGAGGTGTTTAAGGAACGCGCAATGGCGTTCGCGCTGCAATGGATGGCTGGCAAAGGCATAGTCTCTGGCGAGGACATCACCGACGCATGCAAGGCCGCAAACATCGTCCCGCATACAGACCGTGCTTTCGGGCCTGTCTATCTCGCGCTCGCAAGGCAGGGTGCCATTGTGCGCGTCGGCTACATTAGCCGTCGCCGTGGACACGGTGCGCCTGCGCCAGGATGGAGGCTCGCGTGAGCTTTACTTTTGATCTATGACAACCACCGAACAAAAAGAATACGACCACCTTGCGAACCTATGGCACGCCACCGAGCCGATGACGGCAGTGCAAACTAAACGCATGGACGACCTGCACGCTCTGACACTTAAGCCTGACCCAATACACATCATTAGCCTAGGTGCTGGCGTGCAGAGCAGCACGATGGCGCTGATGGCAGCCCATGGAGAGATCACGCCGCACCCTACAGCAGCGGTTTTTGCTGACACACAGGCAGAACCAGCAAGCGTCATGCGCTGGCTAGACGTTCTGGAAGGGCTGATAAACGCCGCTCCGTTTCCTTTTCCTATTGTGCGCGTAACTCGCGGGAGTTTAACAGAAGCTAGTCTCAAAATACACAATAGAAAAACCCGATCAGGAACACGGGTGCAGACAATCATCCCGGCGTTCACGCTGAACAAGAAGGACGGAACCAGAGGTATTCTTGGAAGGTCATGCACGGCTGATTTCAAGGTTGCAATGCTGTTGCGCGAGTCTCGAAAGATAGCTGGAATCAAGCGTGGGCAAAAGACTATAGGAGTTATACAGTGGATTGGAATCTCTCTAGACGAAGCGCACCGTATGAAGCCAAGCAGGGATAAATGGGTCGAACACAGATGGCCGCTTATTGACTTAGGAATGAAGCGCCACGACTGCCTCCGATGGATGGAGCGGAATGGTTATCCTAAACCGCCGCGATCTGCGTGTGTTTACTGCCCATTTCACTCAGACGCAGAATGGACACGACTAAAGAATGAAGAGCCAGAGGAGTTTGCAGGTGCGATAGCATTTGAACGGAAGCTACAAGCAGCGCATGAACACGACGATACTAGACGCGGCGTGCCGTATCTGCACAACTCTTGCATACCGCTAGACAAGGTTGATCTGTCTACCGACATCGAACGAGGCCAAGGAGAGCTTTTCGGCAACGATTGCACCGGACTGTGCGGAGTATGACCAATCCACAAATCACCGCCAAGCTAACCGCCGAGCGTGCTACGCCGGAGACGGATGCTGTTTGGGCTGACAAAAGCCGCAACATCCTCGCGCACTCACACAACCTTGAGCGCCAGCGGGATGAGGCAGTAGCCGAGCGGGACGTCGAGCAAGCCGCTCGAAAGGCACTTACCAAGGCTCTGATGATCTGCATCAGGTATGCTGATAGCAGCGCAGACACGGAGCAGGCTCACGCTGCTCTGGCACTCGCTGCCAAACTGCCGTGAGTAACCGCTTGCAATCGGCTCAAACACAAGTATAACTCAGGTGCCGAAGTAGAAAGCGGCTTTTCCTTATGAGACCAACCAACTTTCCCGTCACCGGGCCAACACTGCCAGTCTCAGGACTTTCTACCAGTGCCGGTGGCGGGCTTTTATTGTCATGAGCCTATTTATTCGAGTCCAAACATCGTTCTGGACACACCGGAAAACCATGAGGCTACGGGCCAGAATTGGCGACTCTGCCTTTTGGCTTCCTCCTCGCCTTTGGAGCTACGCAGCAGAGAATCAGCCAGACGGAAACTTTGCAGACTATTCCGCGCAGGAATTGGCGATGCTTTTAGGATATTCGGATGATGCTCAAGCAATGCTTGAAGCATTACAAGAGCTTGGATTCATGGACGGAATGGAAATTCACGACTGGCATGACCACAACGCCTATCACCAGACTTTTGCTGACCGGGCTAAAAAAGCAGCGGAGGCCCGTTGGAGGGGAAAAGACAAGACAAGACAAGACAAGAAAGGAGACAAGCAATGCTTAAATTCTACTCAAGCAATGCTTCAAGCATCCGGCCAGAGTATTTCCAAAGCAAAAGGAACCATCCAAGACCTTCGTTCATTCTGCGTAGAGCTTGGCCTTCCCGCGTCTGACGGCGACTCCTGCTTCTACAAGTGGGAGGGGAACGGATGGAAAAACGGAACCGCTGCAATCAAAGATTGGCAGATGACGATTCGATCATGGAAAAGCGCGGGCTATCTTCCAAGTCAACGCAACGAGAAACCAAAACCTAAAGCCTCAGTCAGATGACACCATCATTCCTCCGCCACGCCGAAGAATCCCAGTGTGCTGCTCTCAGCGCGCTCCGCAACAATCTGACCGAAGCCGGGGCGCTGCTCTCGACCTCGGGAGTGACCGAAGCCCATTTCTACGATCATCACCGGGAGGTTTTCACCGCGCTGATGGAGATGTGGCAGCAGGCGAAGCCCTTCAATTTCCGCTCGCTGGCGATCCGACTACGCGAGATGGGGTCAACCATTGAGGAAACCGCGTTGCAAACCATCTTCTCTGAATCCTCACCGATGCACGCGCTTCCAGCCACCATCGGCGCGCTGATGCGTTGCGAGGCGTCCAGGCGCCTCTACAAACTCGGGCAGCGGCTTTCAGGCAGCGCGTTCGACCTCACCGCTGACATTGAAGAGAATCTTGCCAACGCTCGCGCTGAACTGGACGCCGTGAGCGTGGAGCCGGATCGCGAGGAAACCAGCCTGGCCTATTTTCTCAAGCAGGCGGTGCTGGAATTGGAGGGTCACTCGGCCAGTCCCGACGTGATCGAATTTGGCCTCGGCCTGGACCCGGTAGCGGGACCGTTCATGAGGGGTGATCTGATCGTGATAGCAGCCGAAACCAAGGGAGGAAAATCGGCTATTGCAGGCAACATCGTGGAAAACGTCGCTGCCGGCGGCAATCGGTGCTTGGTGTTCTCGCTCGAGATGACGGGAGTGCAGACTGCCGAACGGATGTTGGCAAGTCAGGCGCGCGTGGACATCCGCTCGATGAAGATGCGGATGCGGATGCGCCACGAAATGCAGTTTACATCGCAGGATAGCTCCGAGTTGGCGCGCATGGAGTCTTGTGTGGCGCGGATGCGGGACTGGCCTGTGGACATCATCACGAAAAAAGGCAGTGTCGCCGCGATGTCCGCCGAGATCATCCGCCGAAAGCCTGCGCTCGCTGTGGTGGATTACGCACAGCTCACAGAGGGAATCCGCAAAGGAAACGACAACCGGGAGCGCGAGGTTGCCAGCATTTCCTCGACGCTGAAACGCGCTGCCGGGTTCGCAAACTGCGCGGTGATCCTGCTCTCACAGCTAAACGAGGACGGAAAACTGCGCGAAAGCCGCGCACTCGGTCAGGACGCAAACTGTGTGCTTTTCTTGGAGGGCGACGAAAAGGACAAGCGCACTGTGCGCGTCGGTGCTGCGCGATCCGCGCCGTCTGGTGTGGAGATCGAACTCGACTGGCGTCCGCAGTTCACCCGCTTTTCCGCAAATGACTGACGCCGAGCTTGCCGAGGAAATGCACACGCTCACCAATCAATTTGCGGATGCAGTGCGCGCTGCTCTGCCAGACGGAGTGAGTTCCGAAGAGTGGGAGGGAGCGTTCCGGTGGGCGCTGGAGAAGCCTGACAGTGTTGAGGTGCGCGCCTACGCCGAGAAGGCTCTCGCTGCGGCTACGATGGCAGCGGATAGGGAGGGTATGGGGAGATGAGTAAATTCCACCTTGATCTTTTTTCAGGCATCGGAGGTTTTTGCGTAGCCGCGCAAGCCTGCGGTTATACAACCATCGGCTTTTGCGAAAGAGAACCATATGCACAACAAATCCTCAAAGAACGGTTTGGCGCGGTTCTGGCCGACGCCAGCACCACGCGACCACCACGCTCAGGGTGCGAATCACAATCAAGCCGCACACAGCAGCAGCCTTGCAACGGTGATTCAAAAGCCCCGCGACTCCATGATGACATCTTCACCCTCAACGGAGCCGACTACGCCGGAGTCGACCTGCTCACAGGTGGATTTCCTTGCCAACCTTTCAGTGTCGCCGGGAAGCGACTCGGCAAGGCAGATAACCGAGCGATCTGGCCGGAAATGCTGCGAGTTATTAGGGAAGCCAAGCCTACTTGGATCATTGGTGAGAACGTTGCTGGAATCGTCACGATGGAACTCGACAATATCCTTTCTGACTTGGAAAGCCTCGGCTACTCCGCGTGGCCGCTTGTTATTCCGGCTTGTGCCGTCGATGCCAGACACCGACGCGACCGAGTTTGGATCATCGCAAGAAAGTCTCTGGTCGACACCACAAGCGCGGGATTTCCGCAGCGGGGACGATCCGAATGGGATTCGAGCGACGAGAAAACGGGAACAGGGATGGTCGCAGAACCTCAACGATCAAGTCAGGATGTGGCCCACGCCGCAAGCGAACAAGACGACGGAAAGCGGGGACATCGTGAACGCGGACGGGACGGAATGGGACGGCATGAGCAAGCCGCACGGCGCCGCAACGGGCAGGCCGATAACAACAGCACTGGCGGACAAGGTGAAGATGTGGCCCACGCCGACAGCGCAGGACGGCGAGAACTGCGCGGGGCCGAGCCAATGGAATCTAGCAACAATCCCGCTAAATGTTGCTGCGCATGGCCCGACGAAGCAGCTTGGTTCGCTGAATCCGGCATGGGTCGAGTGGCTCATGGGATACCCCATCGGTCACACCGCCTGCGCGGGTTGGGAAACGCGATCGTCCCGCAAGTCGCCGAAGAAATCATCCGCGCAATCACCAACCTGATATGAGCAGCCTCAAAGACATCCACGCCCTGCTCGACGCCGCAGTGCGGGCAGGCACCGCCGCTTCCGACGCAATCGCAAGCCACGCCGCCAATCCATTCGCAGTCATGCTGCTGCAACGCACCCGTCTTGCGACCTCGGAACATCGGAAAAGCAGAGACGAACTAAAGGTCGCAATGATTGCTCTGCACAAAAAAAGCCAAGCTGCTGCGCTCAAACCAGTTGACATTCCGCCAAAGAAGTCCAAAAAATGATGGTGTATGGACAAGAAGCCGATCATGAAAAAGCTGGGGTTGTCTGGCTACAACCAGCCAAAGCGCACGCCCAGCCACCCCACGAAAAGTCATGTGGTGCTGGCAAGGGCAGGTGGAGAAGCCAAGGTAATCCGTTTCGGACAGCAGGGGGCTTCGACCGCTGGAAAGCCGAAACCCGGCGAATCTGCGCGAACGAAGGCTAGGCGTAAATCCTTCAAGGCGCGGCATCTGGCGAACATTGCAAGGGGCAAAATGAGTGCGGCTTATTGGGCCAATGCCGTAAAATGGATCGTAGCTGCACAGTTGTTTTTTTCTAACTTATGAAATCACTGGAACATTATGAAAACGAGGAACGCACACAAATCGAAATCTTGACTGGCAGCGCGGCTCTCGCTAAGGCGTGCCAAGACCCATTCGACTACGCCATGAAACTTCGCACTGGGGAAGTGATAGACTTCTCATTTGCGAAAGTGCTGAACAAGGAATGGGTGCATCTCCATATCAAGCCGATGGACGAACAGCCAGAGGCCAACCGAATCGCCTATCCTGCCGACCGAGGCGTGGATGTGCGACTGTCTGACATCGTGTGGGTGATGGACGCACCGCGAGGCAGCTAACAATCTATGAATAAACCTAAATCAAAAGTCAACGAAGCCGGGAAC
>Ga0194035_1000262_pt1 | contig 32069 bp, 20 predicted proteins | sample JunL2320m_MetaG_FD_148680 | JGI IMG/M metagenome (GOLD analysis project Ga0194035, IMG submission 148680) | Anoxic zone freshwater microbial communities from boreal shield lake in IISD Experimental Lakes Area, Ontario, Canada - Jun2016-L239-20m | ecosystem: Environmental > Aquatic > Freshwater >...
ATCTCAGAGTTGATACACCAGCTCCTCCAGGGCCGGTAGAACAAATTCCCGAAGTGGATCCAAATGTGCCTGTCGAGCAGGTCCCTCCCGCGGAGCCTGCGCCGGCTGCTCCTTGAGTTATTTCATCGGCCAACGTGTGGAGAAAATATGATGGCTGAATTCACAAAAGATGCGGAGGGACAGTATCGTTCCGTCAGCATGCTTTCCGTGGCGGCAGTTGCAGTCGGTCTTTTCTCTGGTTTAAGCGTAGTGAGCTTCGCATTCTGGTTTCTCCCGATTGTTGGTACCGGGATTTCATTGTTCGCTCTTGCCGAATTGAATCGTCCTTTCAGCAACAAGATAGGACGCGTGGCAGCAATTCTAGGACTGGCTCTTTCGATAGGCTTTGGTGCACAGGCGGTGAGCCACTCGGTTGTGAGCCTTCACTACGCGCGCAAGCGTGCAGAAGCTTCAGCGCGTGCGTGGATCGGCGCGGTTCGTGAAAATAGGCTTTCGGATGCAAAGTCCATGAGTGGTCAAGCAGCGTTACCGATGACCAATGCTCCAGGCGAAGACGCTCCAGTTGAAAAATTTGCAGTGATGCCGGCTGTTGCGGCACTCATGCAATGCGCCCCCCAAGGAGAAATCGTCGTGTATGACGAGGGAGGGAGCGACGGTCCACCAGTCACTCGCATGGTGCGTGTTGAGATTGCGTGCGGCACCGACTCGGCAATACCGAAAACCGAACTGAGAATCGGTCTCGAACGTCGGACGGAAGGAGCATTTGATCGCTGGATGATCATAGGACACGAGTTATTGACACCAGTTCGATAATCTTTTTTTCAAGAGATCGAAAAAAGAAATTTTTTTATGCTCGCTCAGACGAAAACGACCGAGTGTCATCGATCGACGCGTTGTGAGTCGCAAGCATAACGAGGCGATCGAACCCAATAGCCACGCCAAGAGCCTGCGGCATGCCGAAACGATGTGCTTCGATCAAGCGATGCGGGATCGGAAGCGAATCGCGGCGATCCTGCACGCGAGCCTGATTGGCTTCATGAATTCGCTCAAGAAGATGTTCCGGATCGACAAGTTCTTGCCACCCGTTTGCCACTTCAATGCCTTGAATAAAAAGTTCAAATCGCTGCGCTGTGGGAGGAGAATCGGAACTCAGTGCGGCAAACGCAGCGTGACACACAGGCCACGCTTCGAGTATGACCGGTCGAACATGCCCAAGCCGTGGTCCCACAACCTCTGAAAGAAAAATTTCAAACCAGTTTCCGATGCTTTGCTCAAGCGACTTTGGAATCTGAATTTGTAGATGTGCAGCAACTCTGCAAAAGTCCTCAACGGAGGCTAAAAAAGGATCTATTCCGGCATGCGTGAGAAAAGCATTGCGGCAAGAGATTCGTTCAACCCCGGATGAACCGATCGTCATTTGACAAAGAGTGTCAAGGACTTCCGCCGCGCGATCGAGTGTCCAGCCGGGTGCATACCATTCAAGCATCGTGAACTCGATGTCGTGCAGCATCCCTCGTTCACCAAGACGAAAAGCATGGGCAAATTGATAGATCGGTCCTGAGCCTGCGGCCAGAAGACGTTTCATGAGCGCTTCAGGGCTGGCTTGCAAATATCGGGATTCATTCAGAGAAGGCAGAGGTACTGCAAGGGGGTCGATCGTTGTCTCTGGGAGCACTTCGCGGGAAAGAACAGGCGTATCGACTTCAAGAAAGTCCAGAGAGTCAAAAAAAGTACGAATCCGTTTTGTCATCGAAGCCCGAAGCCTCAGGGTCTCGATGGTTGCAGATGGCCCATGATCCAACGGAAACGAAGAACTCTTCAGAGAATCAGAGTGTTTTCCGGTCATTCGCCTGTTCCGAGTGGGCGATCATGGATCAGCTTTTCAGGAGATTCGCGGTAGACGAGCACCGGGCAAGGAGCTCTTCGCACAACCGCTTCGGCAACACTTCCCATGAGCAGCCGAGAAAATCCAGTGCGGCCGTGTGTGCCTAATACGATTGACTCCACATGCTCTTGGGTTGCAACTCGAACAATTTCACCAGCAGGATCACCCATAGAAAGTCTGTGCTCTACCACGACTCTCGGATCAGAAGGCTGAATAGCTTCAAGCATCTTCACAATCCTGTCTGACGTAGGTTCAGGAAGTCCGTAGTAGAGTTCTCCACCGCCGTAGGCAAGCGGAGGTTCTTCGACGTGGAGAATAAGAAGTCTTGCTTCTGACTGCTGAGCCAGTGCGCAGGCGTGTGTGAGCGCTGAGTCACTAGCAGTAGAAAAATCTGTCGGGAAAAGAATTGTTTTGACGACCATTGGAGTTCTCAATCCATCAAAAGTGTTCGTCGGATTGTTCACAAGAAAAAAAGATTGCAACCCCGCCGCCTCGTTCGAACGTTGTCTTGTACGAGTCTATCTTCAGAGCTTTTGGAAATCATTCGAGAGAAAAAATAAAAACCGCATTGTCCACATAAAAAAGCGTTAAGGCATCAATGAAGAAAGGCAATGATGTTTTGTAAACATGCTTTCATTAACGCAATCGCATACCGGGAGTTGCCCCGGTATCGGGCGAGAGAAGATAGACCCCGGGGCCTCCTGCTCCACTGGCTGCCACGACCATGCCCTCGCTCATACCAAATCGCATCTGTCTCGGCGCAAGATTGGCTACAACAATGACAAGCCGTCCGACGAGACTTTCCGGAGCATGAAAACCCTTGATTCCGGCAAACACGGTACGCGTTGCATCACCCCCAAGCGAGACGGTTAATTTCAGAAGTTTTTTGGCTTCCGGAACCTCCTCGGCAGAAACAATTCGTGCGACTCGAAGATCGACTTTTGAAAAATCATCAATCGAGCATTCGGCAGCGAGTGGTTCGGCGGCAAGTGATTCACCGGAGTCAATCGATTGGTTACTCTTCTCAGCGAGTATTGGATCATTCATATCTAGTTCCTGTATCTGTTTTGTTTGTGCCACCATCGCTTCAACGTCTTGCTCTTCGACACGACGCATGAGCGGCTGAAAAGTTCCTACCGCAACACCCTCCATGGGATGTTGCGAATCATCCCATGACTGGATCAGACCTCCAACAAGGACCGATGTCTGGTCGGCCAAACTTGGTAGTACTGGTGAAAGATACACGATCAGTTGTCGATAGAGATTTATTGCCACGCTCGCAACATCGCGAAGTCGAGACGCATGCGATGCTCCACCCTTCGCGAGTTTCCACGGTTCCATGGAATCGACATAGGCATTTGCCCGATCGGCAGCAAGCATGATGATCCGCATGGCTCTTGCACAATCGCACTGTTCGTATGCTTCTGCAATGCTGGCGCCGTCGGCAGCCGCTTGTGAAAAAAGTCCTCCATCATCGGGGTACTTTTCGGAAAGCCCCGTCTGTTCAAGCCATCTCGCCGTGCGGCTGGCAAGGTTCACCACCTTGCCAACGAGATCAGAATTGACCTTCGCAACAAATTCATCGAGGTTGAGATCAATGTCATCGATGCCGCCAGAAAGTTTTGATGCATAGAAGTAGCGCAGCATTCCTGGGTCTAGATGATCAAGGTAACTGCGAGCCATGATGAAGGTGCCACGACTTTTTGACATTTTCTGACCGTTGACGGTGAGAAAACCATGAATTCGAACCTTGGTTGGAAGTGAGAGTCCGGCCGCGTGCAGCATTGCGGGCCAAAAGAGAGTATGAAAATAGATGATGTCCTTGCCGATAAAATGGTGGATCTCTGCTGTTGCGTCCCGCCACCAGGAATCGAGCGATTCTGCATGCGTATCGCACCACTCAGAAGTGGCCGCGATATAGCCGATGGGCGCATCAAACCAGACATACCAATAATGTCCCGGAGCATCTGGAATCTCAAATCCAAAGTACGGGGCGGGTCGGGATAGATCCCAGTCACGCAGAGGATCGCAGAGAAAATTTCCCAGTAAATATCTGGCAACCTCTCGCGGAATGACGCCAGAGGACTGCGTCCAGTTTTCAAGAAACGCATGCAAGGATTCAAGTTTTAGAAAGAGATGTTCAGCAGATCGTTCGACAGGAGTCGCACCAGAGAGAGTACTTTTTGGATTGAGCAAGTCGGTTGGAGTGTAGGTCGCGCCGCATTGCTCACAAGTGTCACCGTATTGATCAGATGCGCTGCACTTGGGGCACGTTCCTCGTACGAATCTGTCAGCCAAGAAAACTCCTGCTACCGGATCGTACAACTGTCGAACTTCTCGAGAAGTGATCAATTCGGCGGTTCGCAGAGCCGTCCATAGTTCCGAGCAAAGTCTTCGATTCGTGGGACTATCGGTGCTGCTGTAATGATCGAAATCGATCTGGAACCCTTGAAAGTCGTTCAGATGTGATTGTCGCATCGATGCGATCAAATCCTGTTCGGTTCGATTCTCTGCCCTTGCACGAATCATGATTGCCGTTCCGTGCGTGTCATCGGCGCACAGGTAAATGGCGTGGTGCCCTCGCAGTTTCTGGAATCGCACAAAGATATCGGTCTGGATGTACTCGACTAAGTGACCAAGATGAATTTGTCCATTCGCGTAGGGCAGCGCAGAAGTGACAAGAATACGACGGCGAGGTGACATGGGCATAAAGCACTCGTGGATGGCGCGGAAGAAAACGTAAAATAGAGTCTCTGAGTTCTTTGATACAAAGCGCACAGTGTAGTTGTCTTTGCTCAAACAGGCGACTGGCGCAAATCAGTGGAACTAGAGAAAGGTTGATCGAATATTTTTATGACGCAGAAAAGTGATCTTGTCGCAATCAACATCCCTCGCCACTATCCCGCCTGTTCGAGACCAGCGATTGCACCGGCGAAACAACGAATTGCTCCCAGCGATTCGTCGCCGAAATCCTGATTGTGCCTCGAGGGGCCACAATCAGACACAACTCGTCCCATCGCAATCGTTGATACAAAACCACGCAACCCAACCACGCACCGCCATACCGCGGCTTCGTGTCAAGCAGATCGTTCTCGCATCACGCGGACACGATCAAGGCTTGTCACAGCCGCAGTCACGAAAAAAACAGTTTGTGGAGGATAGAGTTTTGATGCTGTGTAAGCGATTCTTGGCCGGGGCGACCCTGCTTGCCATCATGTTTTGTGTATCTCCTGAAGTAGGTGCTTCCGGAGCCAACTCGAAGCGGCCGGGCGATGTTGTGCTGCTTGATTGTGGCGCGACGTGGTGCGGTCCCTGTCGTTCTATGGCTCCGATTGTCAATGAAGTGGCAGGGCTTGGATGGACCATCCGTCATGTCGATGTCGATCAGGAAAAAGAACTGGTTCGCCGGTTTTCGATTACAGGCATTCCCTGCTATATCGTGCTTGTCGAAGGGCAGGAAGTTGGCCGAATCACGGGAGCAACCACACGAGTGGAATTGGAAACACTTTTGACTCGTTCCTCACAGACTCCCTCAAGCATTGCCAGTCTTCCGGCCGTTGTGTCCCCGGCTTCTTTGCCGAACTCGCGGGCAATTCCAGGTATTCCATTTCCAGCGACAACCACCACTGAAACACTCGCAATAGAATCGGTCGATCAATCAACTCGTCGAACGGTTGAACCGATGCTTCCAAACGCGATTGCTCCTTCATCCAGAACAATTCCGATGCCGGTTGCACATCAAGCTGCCCCAGTTTCAAAATCTATTTCTGACAAGGTCGATCGAGAACGGGTGAACGCTGCGCCTGGCCATTCAAATACAACAGCGTCGAATCCCGAATCAGAGTCAGAGTTACAAGCAAAATCGCAACTTGAACAGAAACTTCTTCGTGCAACAGCACGTCTGCGAGTTGAAGACGGACAGGGAGTGTCATGGGGAACTGGTACGGTTGTTGATTGTCGACAGGGTGAGGCACTGGTGCTGACGTGCGGACATATCTTTCGTGATTCACAGGGAAAGGGCCGCATTGAAATAGATCTTTTTGGTCCAGGAAGTCCCCGCGGCCTTGCTGGGCAGGTAGTGTCCTGGGATCTCAAGCGGGATCTCGCACTGGTGAGCGTATTTACCGATCACCAGATTGTTCCAATGCGAATCGGAGCTGCCGGTCGGGAGACAACTCCTGGTGAACAGGTAGTCACAGTTGGATGCAACGGAGGTTCGGATCCGACTGCGCACTTCAGTCGGATTACTGCCGTCGACAAGTATTTGGGGCCGGCAAATATTCAGGTTGCGGGACAGCCCGTTCAAGGACGCAGCGGAGGCGGTCTTTTTGCACTCGATGGATCGGTGATCGGTGTGTGCAATGCTGCTGATCCAACTGACAACGAGGGGCTTTTTGCCGCCCTTTCCACGATTCACGAACAGCTTGAAGATGCGGGGCTCGCTTTCATCTATCGAAACTCTTATCCCTCAGGTTCGAGTGAAGTGGCTACCTCAATCGTGCCGAGCATGTCAGAAGAAATGCCTTCGGTATCGTTTGATCGGCGCGATAGGGCGGGGGCAGTGCCGACCGCATCAACCGGCGCAATCGAGGTGCTTTCAAGTGGAGAAAAAGCACTCCTCGATCACGTCAAGAGTCATCAAGGAAAAGCGGAAGTGATCTGTATTGTAAGACCGCATGGAGCAGCACAGGGGGCAAGCGAGGTTTTCGTTCTTCAAGGTGCCAGCAGTGAATTCCTCGATCATCTTGAACAGGTACAGCGAACACATACGCTCGAAACTGGTAACAACGCGCACAATAGAAACAAGAATGTCGTCAGTGCACCCCATCCTTCTTCTCCACAGGAAGTCGCTCCAAATGTTGCAATTGCTCCTCCCGTAGGAACAGTCGTGCGATAAGCCCGGAGTGTCTGAACGGTTCCTGAAATGAGGATGAATTACCGAGGCAATGGCTTGAAGTATGTATCAGTTTCTCGTTCGACATGCTCAGAGTTCATCGAACTTGGAACAGCGGGTACAGGGACAACTCGATGTTCCACTGTCAGACTTCGGCCGTAGGCAAACGCTTGCATTGGCGACATGGGCTCTTCCGAGAGACATTGAAGAAGTGTGGTCGAGTCCGCTTGCTCGCGCACGACATACAGCAGAAGCAATTGCCATTGCAATTGGTCGAAAGGTAAATATCGACGAACGCCTGAAAGAACTCGACGCAGGAATTTTTCAGGGGCATTTGTGGTGCGAGCTTGAAAAAACAAAGCCCGAAGAAGTAGCCGCATGGCGAAGCGGAGACCCTTCGTACGCCATGCCTGGTGGGGAATCAAGAAATCAATTGGCCAGGCGCGGTTGTGAAGTGCTCAGGGAACTTGGGCAGCGACCCGCCAAGAATATTGTGGTGGTAGCACATGGAGGAATCCTGGCTGCCTCGCTCGGGAGCCTGTTTGCACGAATCAATAACACTTTGATCGCAGAAGGCATTGCGATGCCTTCACCGCTTGTGCTTCACAACGCTTCAGTGAGTTTGCTTGAGTGGCCTGGTCCGCGACTTGCAATCTTGAACAATATTGAACATCTTCACTCAGAGGGAGTTGCGAGTATTGATCAATCAGGATTGCTCTAAGCAATATCAGCCAAATCAATTCTTCAACGTGTGAATGTGTTTAAACCATCAATGATTGAAGAGAAAAGCTGGACTGTTCACAAGCGCCCAAACAAGATCTTGCGCATCCTGAAGCCTTGCTCGCGAACGTGTTGCTTCGTGATCTGCCAGCGCCTTCGTTGCAGCAAGAATTTCAGGATCGTTTGACCGAATAAAATCAGCGAGGGTCTTTATCTGATCTGCCGTACGATCTCCTGCAGGCACCGCCAAGGCCCCGGCCACCGCCTCAGGAAGTGGCGTGCGTTCTAGCGGCCGTACGTCGGTCGTGACAAAGAGTTGAAATCGGCCCAAGGCGTGAGTGCCGTCCGAAAACTGCTGGTCAATGACGATGGCAAACGGAGAATTTTGGGGAATGCCCTCTTTCTCCACAAGTTCAAACGTGGCGGTGTGATTTTTTCCAACGCCCCCCATCACGGCCCATCCCGTCGTAATGTTGTCGTCAATGGCTCCAGCAATAGCCCATCCTTGTTGATCAAAATCAGATTTCGCATGCGTCAGCGAAAGATTTTTTGGAGGCACGGCCGTATTGGTACTGATGAGATTGAGCGCGAATGTGTTTATCACAAAATTTCCATTCATGGCCCGGCCGGGACCACCCGCCGGCAGACTTGGGTCAGCCAGAACATCGAGTCGTATTCCGGTGACAAGTCCAACGGCCGATGCGGCTTGAAGTGAATACGTATCTTTTTCAAGTTTTCCATGCACTGACACGATCCCTTCCGGAGAAATGGTGCTTTCAGCACCCGCTTTTGAAGTGAAAGCAGTTGGAATAATCGCCGTCCACTGCGTGGGACCGCGTGGACGGTTCTGAAGTTCTAGGAGGAGTTCTGGAATTCTCGCTTGAGTTTTCTCAAACGCCGCGCTGATTTTTTCTCGATCAGCCTCCCATCCACCAAAGACACCCGAGGCCGCAGTTTTTTCGCCGGAGGTCGCTGGTCTTGATAAAACTCTCACAAAAAGATCGTCGATGAGTAAAGCATCATCAGGCTGAACCGAAACAATGCGGGCAATCTCGTTGGATGGCTGCGCGATGGCATCAGCAACGGTGGGACCATTCACAAGGCTGAGTGCCTGCCCCAACATGACTCCCCCAACCCGTTCACACTCGCAGGAACTTTCGCGAGGAGGTCTTCCAAAGAGATCAAGAAAGCCGTCTGGAGTTGCAATTTTTGTGTCGCGTTGCTGAGCCGCACGAGAACCCGACGGCATTCCAGGAAGACTTCGAGTGGCTCCCGTCACATCGTAAACCGTGTCGAAAAGAACCTCAGCAGGAAGTCGTCTCGGAATTGCATGGGAATAGTTAACAAGATCATCTTCGTTCCATTGGTTTGTTGCCACAGATAATTGATAGGTACGGCTTGAGCAAATAAGTCGAAGTGCATGCCGAACATCAAAACCACTTGCAATAAACTGGGATGAAAGAAAGTCGAGCAATTCGGGATTCGTGGCAGGATTTCCGGCACGAATATCGTCGATGGGTTCAATGATCCCCACGCCGTTTAAATAGCTCCAGAGTCGATTGGCATAGCTTCTGGCGAAGTATTGGTTTGAAGATGACGTTGCCCAATGTGCAAATTGACGACGCAGCGGATCTGTAGTGGGAGCATGATCGTCATGCTGATAGGGAAACGTTGGAGACACCACCAAACCGGTGTCAGGATGTTTTACGACACCAGATGTGGTGTCAAAAATACTCTCTACAAGAGGCGTTGCCCCTTCCACGGCATCGCCACCAATTTTCTGACCCATGGCGTCGGGGTGTTCCTTGCGGCCGATCTGAGCAAAGTAACCGGCAAGACTCCAGTGCTGCTGTTGCGTCCATCGTTCGAATGGATGATCGTGACATTTGTTGCAACTGAAACGAACAGCCAAGAATAGTTGTGTTGTATTCTCCATGGCCAAATCTGGCTGGCGAAGAATCTTATGGTAGGACGCTGGAGGATTTTCGAGTGTCGAGCCACTGGCCGTGAGTACTTCATACGCAAAACGGTTGTACGGCATGTTGGTTGCAACCGCCTGTCGGATCCACTCTCTCATCGCCCACGCTCCTTCCTCGCCGAGATACTTGCTGTTGACTTGCAGCAAATCGGCCCATTTGTTTGTCCAATGTTCGACAAAACCAACGGAACCAATGAGCCTGTCGATAACTTCATTGCGCTTGATTTGCGTGTCACGACTATCAGCGAGAAAGGTTCGAACTTCGACAGGGGTGGGAGGGAGACCAACCAGATCAAGATGGATGCGGCGCAGAAATTCTGCGTCACTGCACAGAACGCCGGGAAGTGTTTTGACTCGCTGGAGTTTGGCATCGACAAGTCGATCGATCTCATTGAAAACCGGTGGCGTTCCAGCCCACTCAAAGCCGGTGCGATCACCCATGATTGTCAATGTTGTTGCGGCATAGGCACCTTCATAACGCACAAGCACCGCAGACTCTCCACGCCGCAATGCTTTTACAACGCCCTTTGGATCGGCGGATGCGGTTTCAATGTTTCCACTCTCGATAAACGCTTCGCGAGTAACATCACGCGTTAAACCATCGCTGTATTGAGCGATAACAACAAATTGCTGCGACATTCCTGGTAGGAGGATCGTGGGATTTTGTGGGGTAATAGAGATGGATGAGACTCGCACCGCGTTCGCTTCAAGACGGGCGCCTCGATCGATCCACGTTCGGAGAATCTCGTAATAAGGCTCACCGGGTTTCGTGAGCATGCCACCGACATGCGGCACGGCACCTGTCGGTTTCAACAGCATCAGACTCTGCTGGGGATCCGCGCGATTGATCCTGCGCGAACCGAGATCATCCGCGAGTGCACGGTGATCGTACGCAGCATCATAGCCACGCAAGGAGAGCTTGAATCCGTTTTTACCCTGTGCCGAACCGTGACACGTGCCCTGGTTGCATCCCATCTTTGCCAGTACCGGTTGAACATCGCGAATAAAATCAGCAGGTGTTTCTGTAGATGGGAAGGCGACGTTCACCGTCACGCGAGTTTCGGCGGAACCGAGACGAAAAATGAGCATTCCGTCACCAGCAGTTTTTGGTTCAATGCGAAGTTCGGAGTTGATTTTTACTATCGCGATGGAAGAGGACGGGTCGAGCGAAACCATTCGAGTAGCGTCCAGCGTTCGCCCGTCAGACAGTATGCCTGTGACCAGAATTTGAGTCGATGCAAATGGGCTCGAAAACACAACGGTGTCGGGCGACACCCGTAGCGACTCAATCGTCATTCCATCAGGAAGCTGTTCGGTCTGCGCAAGAGAAACCTCTGCACGGATGCTGAGAAGTACGACGCAAAAGGCTACGGCGTGCATGAAGTGCAGCGGGTCTTTTGAACGAATTCGTTGTGGTAAAAGTTTAAGGAATGCCCGAAAACAATATGAAGAACTACAAAACATCGTATCGATCCTTTGCAAAGGGCAGGGGACTACTTTTGGTTTGTCGAAGCGGTGCGTGGTGATAATGGTACCGCCACAAAATCGCGCACCATGGTTCCATCGTTGGCGTTTAAAATCCAGATGGTTCCAGAGAGGCCTCCGACGGCAATCTGCGTGCCATCGGGGGAAAAATCAGCAGCAAAAAGGCCGCCTGTTTCCGTGTCGAATGAGAGCAGTTGCTTTCCGTCTTCAGTTGCAAAAACTCGCATGTGTCCTCGGCCGTCTGCGCTCGATACGGCGACAAGTTTTGATCCATCCGGGCTATATCGCACCTCGAATATCCTGCCTGGAAGAGATGGCATTGCACGAATGAGATTAAAGTCATCACCGATTTGTCGCGGCTTGTTTGCCGGTCGATGCATGAGAAAGAGCTTTGGCGTGCCGTCGGCACCACCCACTGCCAACTCGTCTCGAGTCGGATGGCGATCAACGCTTGCAAGCCCGCCTTTGAGTGCGCCTGGTGTAATGCTCGTAATGTTGTCGACAAATCGCTGGGTTGCAACTTCGATGAGCTTCATCGAACGGTCTCGGCTCACGCTTACCAAATGACTTGAATCGGACGAGAAGGCTGTGTCGAGCACCCAGTCGTTATGCGCACCCTGAAAAAGAACTTGCTCACCAGTTGTAGCATTGACAGCGCGAAGCGAATTGTCACCGCAGCCAAAAGCAATGCGACTGGAATCCGCCGACCAACTCGCGCCGTAAATGGTGTCGAACGTGACAGGAATTGAGAGAAACAATGTGCGATCAGCAACATTCCAGACCTGAAGTTCTCCCATCCGTGCCGGAGATCCTCCCGCCACTGCCAATCGCGAGCCATCAGGAGAGAAGCGAATCGACTCAATCCGTTCAGAGAGTCCGACGAATCGAACTGGAGGCGTGGCACCATCGGTAGGATGCAGTAAGACTTCGTGGTATCCAGAAACAGCCAGCGTCTTGGAATCGGGCGAAAAATCAAGCGCTGTGATGGCCGGTGGGGAGTAGTAAACCGGTGGATGCTCGGAGTTGATCAGGGATGCATCGGAGACTGGCGTGTCATCGAGTGCGCCTTCCAAAATCCAGCGATGAATCAGAGAAATTTCTGGTTCCGAAAGCGACGGCTTGTCCTTTGGCATTTCAGCGATGCCACTGGCATCGGGAGCGATCTGTTCGAGAAGCAAACTCTCCTGCGGTTTGCCAGGAACAATTGGGGATTTTCCACTTTCGCCTATGCCCAACAACCCCAGACGCGTTGTCATGACATAGCTACCGCCAGATCGTGCCGGCTGATGACACCCTTGGCACTTTGACTGAAAGATGGGCTGAATCTCTTTCGCAAAGCTCACGTTCATCGGCGCAGCGGTTTGAGCCCTGATCGCACGAGGAACAATGAAGCCGAAGAGCAAACTCAACAGCAGTTTGAAAATAAGACTGGCAGAAGAGTATTTTAAAAACATGGAGTCCTACCGAGACCAAATGATGAAAAAGGAAAAGACTTGAAGCCACTCGCTATCTTCATTGTGAGGAAAATGGATTCACGAGAGAAATTCTAGCCCGACACACGCACAACAGCGAGTTCTCCGGTTGTACCGAAGGATTTCAGCCTAAAAACATCTTTCGTTGACCTCTTTTTGCAGAATCCGATTGAGGACTTTTTCAAACGTCGCATACTTTCGCCGCATGCCGCAGGGCAAGCGCCCGATCGGGCCAGGTAGGAATAAACTCCTGGGCGACATGCCCTTGATAGCCAATCTCTAGCAGGGTGCGCATCACGGCGGGGTAATTGACCTCCTGATTCTCATCTAATTCGGCTCTGCCTGGCACACCTGCGGTATGGATGTGCGCGATGAAATCCTTGTGCTGTCGCAAGCGGCGAATCACGTCACCATCCATGATGGCCACATGGTAGATGTCGAAGAGCAGTTTGAAGTTTGGTGAATCGACCTGTTTGATCAGTTCCACGCAGAAGTCAACGTGGTCGCCAAAATAACCCGGATGTCCCTTCATTGGATGGGAACTGTCGCGGCTGTTGAGATGTTCTAGGCAGAGTGTAATTCCTTGGCTCTCGGCATAACCGATAACTTTTTTCCATGCAGCGATGCAATTGTCTGCTCCCTGCTCGTCAGAGATGCCCGCTTCTCGCATTCCTGTAAAGGTGATCACCTTGGGGCAGTCACACTGCACCGCCACATCAATCGCCTCACGAAGCGACTTTATGACGAATGCGTGATTGGCCGGATTGAAAGGCCCTTTGTCAAATCCATGACTTCCAACCAGTGAAATGTCGAGTCCAAGTTCACGGATCATTGGATAGTGTTCGCGGCCAACACCCTCCATTGCGACCAGCCCAATATCCTTACACAGTTTCGCGAGATCCGCCGTTGGCATTGGATTGTATGTCCACCCCATAATCGATTGACGGATCTGTTTATTTTGAATCGTGTAATCAGGTTCAATCTCTTTCTGCGGCAGTTGTGCTTGCACACTCTCGGTTGCAAAACCTACCGAGAGTGCTCCGGCACTCACAAGCAACGCCCTGCGAGACAGTTGTTCTAGCGCTTTGCCTGTAGTCTTCTGTGACGAACATTTCCAACTGGGAATCATCGGGTGGAGTCTCCGGTGGGAAGAAGCGGATGCCGCGGTGACATAGAGTAAAAACAGACAAGAGTTATGGTTGGTTATCAGCGAGAAGAAAGTCTACGAACCAGACGTACTCTACGCGAATGAGATGTCATTCCTCACAAAGCAAGACTCACAGTACAACCGCCGGAAAGGCATTGCTGCATCAGCGTACACTTCGTTCAGGGATTGCTGAAAAATTTTCTATCAAGAGTGCGGATTGCATCAGCGACGACATGCTGCGACACCTCCTCCCGCAACTGGGCCAGCGACAACTGTTGCTGTCCCCACTGCTCTACGAGATGGGAATACAAGCGGAGTGACTCGCTTTGTGCATCAGTTGGAGGAGCGGCGTCGGGATCATCAGACTCAACAATTGCCAAAATGGCTGTGTCGAATGCAGCAACAGCTCGATCGGCTACCTCGTTCAAAAACAGTGTGATTGTTTTACTGCCGGAATGCTCACTCAATGAGTCGACGACACGCGTACAAAGAGACCGATCAAAATATTCAAAAACTGCTGACCGGATACCACATCGAGAATCAAATGCTTGGATTTTCATGGCAATCGGAATGCACGCCTTCGACAGCAACAATCCTGTTGGGGAACAAAATGAATCCGGCAGATCGACCCCGAGTCGTTTGAGATTATCGCCCAGAATGCCTTCCGGAGAAGATTCCTGGAGTGGGAAAAAAATGGCTGGATTGACACCCGTCGCAGCAAGTGCCGAACGCGTCACGGCGAGTCCTGATGAGAAGCAGGAACGATCTTGGAAAACGGATGAACGTTCATTGGATTCCCGAGCGGAAGAGCGAACGACCGCCAGCGAAAGGGCGGATTGTTCAATCATTTGCGAAAGTAGAGCGTCGACAGGTCGCAGCACACACCATGCAATCGTGTGCTCTTGAACAAAGGTGATCCAGTTGTCGAGTGACGAAACTTGCACCCCAAGACGATTGTTTGTGTGATCGATGACAACCAGTCTTCCAAGTCCGTCAGTTCCCGCTTCATGAGCAACCAGTGCAATTCTATGGTAGCACTGCGGGTGCAGTGAGGAGGCCACTGTGAACGGCGTCGCTTCGCGAAGGAGAATCCAATCTCCTCGTTGAAAATGTATTCCCATGACGCGCATTGTTTCACTGGGCGCAGCGCCCTGAACCGCTTTACTTTGAAGCCGTAACGCCAAAGACGAAGCATCGGTTTGAAGTGATCGTGGAAGCGATGGCCGAACTCGTTCAATGGCAGTAGCGATCCGCCTTGCCGTCACGGTGGACTGTGGCACTTCAACCGGCTGTGTGAGACGAGCCAATTGCGGGACACCGAACTGTTCGATGCAGCGAGCAGCGAGTAGTCTCGCCAAAGGATCAACGCCGTCGGCTTCGGTGAGCAATGCGAGTTCTTCAAGAAGATTCGTTTGGCCACTGATTCGAACCAAATCAATAAGTCGTCGACGAAGCACGGTCTCGGTTGTTATGGGGTCTTGAGGAGTGGCCCGGGACACGCTGCGCGGTATTTCATCACGATGAGGCATTGGATCGACAAGATTGAAAGCCATTTCCAAAGCCGCGGCGGAGCTTTTTTTTGCGATAAAGAGTTCTGTTAATGCAAGAAGGCTTTCAGGGGCGTCGGCAAGATCATCGGCGAGAACTCCGGCGGCATCGCGTTCTAAGAGCATCAGTCGCGACAAGAGATCCTCAAGGCCGACCATCACCGTGAAGGCATTGTTGATGAAAGGCAACTGTGTGTTGAGATTCTTTTCAGGAATCCAGCCGTTATGAAAGCAGTCGGAGCGAATCCGAAGACGATCGATTTCCGGTCGCAGTGAAAAAATTTCAGAGGCCCGAGCAAGACCTTCACGAAGACTTGTGGGAGGTGTGGCAAGAAGGGCATCTGCGAGAGACATGGACTGCTGTTTCGCAAGGCGACACGCCTCGCGAAACGTATCAGGATCGATGTCTCGAGATTGAAAGAGTGTTTGTGAAAGATACTCTTCAAGGAATTGAAAAGAGTGAGAAACCATCCCACGAGCGTGAACGACTCGCGGTGAATCGAATGTAGCTGCCGGAGGAAAAAGTGCAGGACGACTGAAACGTTCGCTTGGAGGAGAGGCGTGATCCTCGTGAGTAGTCTCTGGATTGGAAAAACAGACCGATGATACGAACATCGAGATCATCCCGAGCCAAACGCTCAAGAAGATCGATCGCAAAAGTTGTGTAGGGATACAAGAGAAAGTTTTGTGGTCACCAGCGTGGCAGGAACGGTGGCCAGACGACGGCGACCATGTGAGAAGGACAATGCGGGCCGCGGTCAGCCTCCAACAGAAGCCACCACACGATCGTTTTAAAAAGAACTTCACGGTCGATCTGCTCTGGGTTGAAAGCGGAAAGCAGCGTTACACTTCGGGAGAGAAGTCTATCCAACGAGTCTTCAGGTGGCCGAGGCTATGGTCAGAAAAACTGTTTATTGTAGTCGAATCATTGCTGCAGGATTCTGTGTCGCAATGTTCGCGGTGATGCTTCCTCCCTGCGCGGTTGCCCAAGAAACGATAGTTGGTGCCGGTGGAGTCAATGCGTTTTCCGGTCGGCGAGCGTTTTTGCACCTTGAGGCGATCTGCGACATCGGACCGCGACCGACTGGCTCCGCCGGAATGCTGCGACAAAAAAAGATGCTCATCGAATACTTTCGCGGACAAGGTGCTCAGGTTGAAGAGCAGCCTTTTCAAATTCGTGATAGACGCAGTGGCAAGTCGTTGCAGGCTGCCAATGTGATCATTCAGTGGCATCCGGATCGATTGCAAAGAGTGCTGCTGGGAGCGCACTTCGACACACGCCCTTTTCCTGATCGGGATCCGGTTGATCCCAAGGGAGTCTTTGTTGGGGCGAATGACGGCGGCAGTGGCGTGGCTCTCCTGATGGAACTTGGGAAGGGGGTGCAATTGCTTCCAGGACCGCTCGGTGTCGACTTCATTCTGTTCGATGCCGAGGAATATGTTTTTACGACTCGCGATCCCTATTGTCTTGGCTCTCGATGGTTTGCGCGTCAATATGTTGATCGACCGCCAGCGCATCAGTATCGCATGGGAGTAGTGGTCGACATGGTCGCTGACAAAAATCTTGAATTGTGGCAGGAACAAAACGGTCTCTCTTGGCCTGATACTCGTCCGATCGTGGACTCTATCTGGAAGACGGCCAGTCAGATGAATGTTCGTGAATTTATTCCTAGGCCAAAGTGGACGATCGAGGATGACCATCTTCCACTGCGAAACGTGGCAAAGATTCCAACGTGCGACATTATTGATTTTGACTATCCGCACTGGCATACGACCCAGGATATTCCGGAAAACTGTTCAGGAGAATCTCTTGAAATCGTAGGAAAAGTGCTTTTGAAATGGCTTCAGTCAATCGAATGAGACTCGCATTTTGATCGATGGAATTCATGCGTGGCCAGCGCGTCTAAAACAGAAACAGACGGGTGGCTTTGTTGACATGTCCACTGGAGTGTTCCCGCATGGATGGCATTGTGGTGGTTCCAAAACTGGGGATGGGAAATATTCCAATTCATCTTTCGCTCTGGCTCGTGCCGACAGGCGTTGTGGTTATGCAGGGGGATCGAATTGCGGAGTTAGTGATCGGAAATGTGGTTGTGGATCTCGAATCCCCTGCGAACGGCGTGTTGTTCCAGCATTTCGTCGACGAAGACGAACAAGTACAGGAGGGTCAGAAACTCGCGATTGTCAAAGTGGCACCGTGATGGGTCAAACTCATTTCAAGTTTCAGTCAAACAGTGCGGCTTCACAATTCATCGTTTCTTGACACGTGCTGCGAATTCCATGAACACAGATTCTCTAACCACAACAGCCAATTGCCTGAAACAGAAAGGCGAAAAAAGCAGGCTGTGTGCATCGACGTGGGGATGCTCCCTTGTTGGGGCGGCTCTGATGTTTCTCTCGTTGCCACCGGTAGATCTGTGGTGGCTTGGTTGGATTGCCCCGGTGCCGTGGTTGCTATTGGTGCGACGAGAGCAGTTTGATGCACATCAATCGTGGATGCCCCTTTGGATCGGAGGCTTCACGTTTTGGTTGTGCTCGTTGCACTGGCTCAGGCTGCCTCATCCGGCAACTGCAATTGGATGGATATTGCTGTCGGGCTTCCTGGCGTTGTATCTGCCTCTGTTTGTGCTGATCAGTCGGCGAATGGTTCATTACTGGAACATACCGTTTTGCATTGGAACACCTGTTGCGTGGGTCGGCCTGGAGTTTGCCAGAGGCTGGCTCTTCGGTGGATTTACGATGGCGGCGATCTCTCACACGCAGTGGCGATGGACAACATTCATTCAAGCAGCTGACATCGTTGGAGCCTCGGGGTTGTGTGGAGTGTTGGTCTGTTTCGCCGCAGCCGTTGCGGCAACGGTGCCGCTCGATGCACACCCGTGGCGACCAACACAGTGCGTGGGAGCTCTTCTCATCCTTGGCCTGACCCTTTTCTACGGAACGTGGCGGCTGTCTGAAATGCCGAATGTTGATGCTCGTCAGATAGAGATTCTTCTTGTTCAGGGTTCAATCGATACCGAACTCAAACAGGATCCAGACGCAGCGGAGGAAGTGGTCAGGCACTACGACGATCTGACGATCAAAGCTCTGCAAAACGGTCCACATCCTTCTCTGATCGTATGGCCGGAAACCATGTGGCGATGGGGACTTTTGGAAATAGACAAGGATGAAATTCTTGATGAAACGATCGTGACGGAAGTACTCGGTCCGATACCGAGTGAATCTGCTTTAAGAGAGAGTCAGCCCGATTTCCGGCAGCGTCTTTGTCGCGAAACACTTCAGCAGCAGCGGCTCGACGGACTCGCAGCCTTCGCACGACGTTACAGCACGAACTGGCTCGTTGGACTCGATCGTCAGCGGGTGACAAAGTCTGTGCACACAGGACAACAGAATTTTAACTCCGCACTTTTTCTCGATCAGACAGGCAAGCCACTGGGGTGCTACGACAAGATGTACCCCGTTCTTTTTGGCGAATATGTTCCGCTGGCGAATATCTTTCCGTGGCTCTACCGACTCACGCCGTTGCCAGTTGGATTGACTGCCGGCACGACGCCTCTGGCAGTCACCATCGACGGCACGCTGGTCGCTGTAAACATCTGCTACGAAACAACGCTGCCACGCTCAGTTCGGCAGACAGTACTCAAGATTTCACAAGAAAATCGACGGCCGGATCTGCTTGTCAATCTCTCAAATGACGGATGGTTTTGGGGTTCAAGTGAATTGGATTTACATCTTGTTTCGGCTCTTTTTCGTTCAGTAGAAGTTCGCACCCCCTTTGTCATCGCCGCCAATACCGGGATTTCAGCTTGGATTGATGGTTCGGGACGGCTGCGCGAACGCGGACCGAAGCGAAACACAGCGGTTCTACGTGCCCGTGTCGTTGCCGATGGGCGGTGGAGCCTCTTTTTGTTTTGGGGGGAATGGCCGTCAGGAATCTGTTTTTGTGTTGTGTTCTGTGTGATTTTGGAGAGAATTATGGTTCGGTTTGGAGAGGCTAGAGCCTTGAAAACGGGATTTAAAATGGTTTTTCATTCGCGTTGACCCCTCTGCCGATGGATTTCTCATCTGGGCAGATGAAAATCCGAAGCTCAGGATGGCTTGCTTCTCGAATTGCTTCCACGTAGGAAATGTGAGTAAAGGTGTAATGTCGAGTGTGTGGTAGGAACTGTTTTCGTAGAATCACAGCGGAAGTCTCAGAGTCTGCATCGATTGAACGATTCTTTTTTGTTTAGGACGAGAGGAGAAAACGCATGAACATCATTGGAAAGATTTTTGTGTTTGCGGTGTTCATTATGAGTCTTGTTTTCATGACTTTTGCAATTGCTCTTTTTGCTACCAACACAAACTGGCGAGAGGAAATTGTCAGGGATCGCAATTCTGTCAAACCAGGGGAAAGCGTTGGCTACAAATTTCAGCTAGAGGATGCGAAAAAGGAGCGAGAAAAGCTTACTACTGATATTACCAAACTCACCAACGAGGTCGCTGCGTCAGAGGCGGCAAGAGATCAGGTGATCGCACAGATGCAGACTGCGATCGAAGAGAAAAACAAGGATCTTGAGGTTCTTCGAAAGACGAAAGAAACTCGGGAAAAAGAACGTGAGGAAGCCCAGCAGGAACTTGCTGCAACGCATGTAGAACTGAAAATAATCACGGATGAAATAAAAGGCCTCCGGGTCGAAGTGCGAGAGCAACAGTCGATCGTCGATGGGCAGTTAAAGATGGCTGCAGAACTTGCCGAAAAACTCCATACCAGTGAGTCATCACTTCAGATTGTCAGTGAGCGCAAGACCCAGCTTGAAAAACAGGTAGCCAATGCAAGGCTCCTTCTCAAACAAAGCGGATTGTCAATTGACTCGCCGCAAAAAGATCTCGTTCCAACCGTCGAGGGACAAGTCACCGCCGTGAACAAGGATTCAATCGAATTTAATCTGGGTAGCGACGACGGCATTCAAGCGGGAATCGATATGGTGGTCTACCGACAGGGGAAGTATCTCGGGAAGGTGAAGGTCAGAAGCGTCAAAGCAGACCGAGCGAATGCAGATGTGATCGGGAAAAACGGTGTAATTCTGCAGGGTGATCGAGTGGCCACTCGACTCAAATAAGGAATGGTTGCGAGAATTCAATCATGGCAGACAATTCTGGTTACAGTGCGCCCCGTCCCGCGATGAACGTCTACACGGCCATGCTTGTGTTGTCGTTTGTTGCAATCTCCATTGGCTGTCTGGTTCTGTCTCTGGACATGAATCAGTACGAGTTCAAAATGGAACCGCCCGGTGATATGAAGCCGAAGTAGCAAGAAAAAGCCAAGTGGGCTGATCTTGTCTGATCCGGCCTGATCCGGGTTTTCCCCGTTTGGTTGTTAAGGACTTTCGAAAGTATCTCGGGACGCTTCATCGGGTGCTACAGCGGAGTCGTCTGGGGGGCTTTCGGACGGCGCGTCTTGAGATGTGTCAGGGGAACCACTTTTGGTTTTCGCAGTGCCCTTCGCGGATTCACCTGCAGACGCGGTGGCGTAGTTGACGCCGGTTTTTTTCCCCGAAGCGTGTAGAGATGCAAGCACTCCATTGTGCGTTGCCATATAGAGCCTGTCGGTTTGATCGTTTCGGATCAAGAATTGAAAAGGCCCCAGTTTCAACGACTCTCTTCGTTCTCCAGAAACCGGGTCAAGACTGGCAAGTTTTCCCGTCTGATCAACAAACCAGATCCGTTCATCATTGATGCATAGCACGGATTCCACGCCCCCACATCGCCAGAGCGGTAATCCTGTTGAAACAGAAAAAGCGGCAAGTTCACCAAGTTCCAGAGGCACAATCACCCGGTCGTCGACGACAAAGACTCCATCAACTGGAATGGCACCCATCGGATGGAACCATTGAATACGAAACCCGCTTCCTTTGGTTGTGAGGAGGTCAACTCGTACTAAATCACCACCGACTGTCGCGACCACGCACATTGCGTCTCGTACAAAAGGCCTGCCTGCAATCGGCGAACGCAGAAAAATTTCATGGCGATCCCAGCCGGCATCAATCGGTTCGAGACAGACGAGCGTCCCTGTTCTGGTGCACCAGAGAACTCCGTCAAAAAAAGCATTCGGCTGCGTTTCAACGCGTCCCCCTGCAGCCAACTCAATTGGAAGAACGGACTCCCCGATCGCCCCGGTCGCGGATTCTTTTTTCTTCGACGTCTGTTTGGGAGATTTTTTTTTCTTGGCAGTAGAAGACTTTTCCTTTCCAGAACTTTCAATGCTTGATGCGGCTGACTGGGCTTTCGGATCAGCCGCCAACCGTATCACCGAATCCGAGGAGAGTGGAACATAGACCCACTGTCCGGAAGGCGTGGCACCGTGTACGGGTGAGCGATGAATGCGATCGTGCCACCGTGTCTGGCCCGTGATGCGTTCGAGCGCAAAGACATCGAGGTCCCGAGAAACCGTAACCACGTTGGAGCCGATTCCAGCCGGATGCACAGGGCCTCCTGGATGGCCAATTCGATGAGACCACAACAGTGCGCCCGGAGGCATGTCAGCAATACGTGAAGGTGACGGCTGAGGCTGAATGTCGATGCTGCTTGGCTGGTCCGGTTTTTTTGCAGAAGACTTTGGAGTCATCGGTGCTGATGACGTGAGAGTTTTTATGGCATGTACACCGCCATCGGTCGACTGTGCGACCACAAGTCCATCACCAATAACCACATGCTGCAACCGCCATTGCGTAGAGTCGAATGGGAGTTGAAGAATCCATTCAACATCGAGCCCCATGCTTGCCGCCACGCGTTCATCGGCAAGTGTTCCTTGCAGCGACTGTGCAAAGACCTGCGGCACGAAGGCAGATGCAGTCGCGATGATGATCGCAAGACCCAAGAAGATTTGTAAGCAAAAACGAAAAGGAGTCATACCGAAATACCCTCTCTCTCAAGAACCGTACTGAGATTCTCGACGTGAAATCAAGACGATACAGAACCCACCAAAAATACTAGCTTGTGCAATCGCGCTGCTTCAAAGAGTAATTCGAAACTTGTAGAATCAGTAGTCGATACAATCGCTGCATCCGATTTTATCGTTGGAGGGTTCTTCGGTGGACGGCAACAACCTGCGAAGGTTTACCTCTGACCCGACCCTCTCTACGATTCGACGTCTCCATCGATGAAAGTGGAGCGGAGCCCGATTTTTCAGTGGTACCTCGAGGAATTCAAAAAAAGATGGGGCAGTCGCCGCAGTCATTCATGGATCCAGCGGCCCGAGTGCTTGGATATCTCAATTTTTCATCCGGTGCATTCGATCCGATGGTGTGGCGCGCAGTGAGCGATCTGTATGCAGCGGTAGAGCCAGAAGATGAAAAGGCAGCTTCGGCGAGTTGTGTCGCAGAAAATCTTTTGAATCGGCTGACGAAACTTGAGTCGAGTGAACCAGCGTTTCGCGACTCTTCTCAAGCGCGAGCCGTCATATCAATTCTGTTCACGCATTTTCTGCCAGCCTATGCGATGCATCATGCCGATCTGCTTGAACATCAACCGGCAGGTTCGATCGAGCGGCCGTTCTTTATTGCTGCGGCGGCACAGGCCATTCTTTCAAGTGGTGGTCCGTGGAATGAAACTGGGGTGGTGATCGAACAGGCGATTGCAAAATTTGATGACTATGTAGGGTGGAGGCCCATTGCCATTCTTGAGAATGGACGGTTATCCGAACCGTATCCCAAGGAGAAGGTGCGACCGATTCCACTCTTTGAAGCAGGTGCAGGCGTTGCCCACGGTCGGTATGCGAAACTTGTGTCGGGTGCCCTTGAAATTCTTTTTTCGGCACCCGTTGGCCTCTTGGAACAGGCAGACTTTGATCTCTCGCTCGTCGAGGAACTTGCGATTGATCCGCGAGCTTTTGATTTTCTTCATCCAGCAGCGAGTCGACCAAATTATCTCTTTGGACTGTGGGATCCGACGCGCATCGATGGTCACGGTCACTACCGTCGCCTCGTCGTACAGCAGGCAACCCTTGATGGCATTCTCTCATGGCCGATGGAGGCGCCCGTTGGAGTTGATGGTCAGAGGCCCTCGCATCAAGAACTCCAGCGTGAAGCGTCGGCCGTTTTGGCTGGCGTGATGCTGATGGCCGCGGGCCTCTCCGGTCGGGGACCTGGCGCCGCAAGAGCAAGCATTGGGCTTGCCGATCTATTGCCCAAAATTGCATCCTATCGCGACGAATTTTACCAGTGGCATCTCACCCAACTCGAGCCAAATCATCAAGCACGTCTTGCTGAGGAAACTCGAAAACTCCGTCAACCGTTTGGCGGTGTACGGCGACACATTAATTCACTTCTTGCTGCTCGCAGAGCCGTTCAGGTTGAGAGCGTGGGGCTTATCTCTGTGTTGGCGAGGCTTGGGCGGTCGGAGTCCGCGGAGCGTCTTTCTCGCAACGTCCCAGCGGCTTCGGCCCGTATGGCATCACGATTGACGTCCCAAGTCGTGTCGGCCCATCGCTTGGCGGCAAAGAGGGATGCAGCGGGAGCTCTTGAACGATTGAATACTGCGGTCGATCTTCTTTTTCGGGCGGTAGGGTGCGGTGCAATGGTTGATCCGTGGAACATTCTGGGACTGGCCGGACAATTCCCGCTGCATGAACCAGGTGGAGAAAGTCTTCCTGATCCACGAGTTGAAGATCTCGTGCTTCTGGTGGGATCAATTCTCCATGGATATGCCGAAGTATGGCGAGTTGCACGTTTGAAGCCTGACGAGCATCTTGCAGGGCTCGCTGCCGAATCGCTGGAACAGTTTGCTGTCTGGTGGGATCGTCATGCTACGACAACTGTTTCGGGAGTTCCACATGTCTCCGGACGGGAAACGCTCGATTCGGCCCGCGAAGTGATCGAGTCACTTGAACGAAGACGAGCCTGCGCGCCGGCAGTCCCGCCTCCTGGATTTTGGCGAAGTGAGGTCGCGAGTTTCTCGTCTCCTCGAAGTCACGCTCAGGCAGCAGAGTCGTTGTTGAACGAAGGTGATCTCGATGGAGCAATGGGTCTTCTTGTCCACTGGGCTTCACTTTTGGAAGGTGAGGCAATCGAACGTTCTGGGTCGGTCTGGCTTGCAATGGCTTCTCGTTGGATGTCGTTGTCTCTTGCAGATTCAACGGATACATCCGCTGCTCGTACAAGACGATTTTTGGAACTCGTAGAGGCAAACACCGGAACGGTGGTCGATATCGTGGAGCGGGCAGGGGCCGCGGGCGATCTGATGACCGAGCAACGTCACTCTCAAGACGATTCAGACATCGAAGATCGTGATGACGATGCCGTCGGAGAAGAGAGCGTTGCGTCGGCGTATGAATCGATGGTCTGGCGGGATTCAACCGATGATGGAATCGACGGCGGAATGCTCGATGTGGATGCTCCTCGCACTTCAGGGGAAGGAGAACTTGCATCTCTCGAACAGGCCGCGGAGTTTCTCTGGGGTGTCTCCAAGCTTCTCCAGGAAGGTGTTATTGCCTGGAGTGCGGAAGCAGCCCGTGATGCCAAGACGCGTTCACAGGTCGAAATCGATTCGGTTGTGGGGTGGCGACACATGGTGCGTCGGATGGAACGTTCACTCGTCAGAGCCGCAAATGCTCTCGCAGTTGCTGGGAGTGTTCCTGATTCGCCACGAGACACCGACGCCGAACGAACCAGAGTCCAGCGAGACGTGGCAATTGAAAGATTGACCGAGTCAGCCGTACAGCTCACGGAAACTCGCTGGATGCTCTCTACGTATCTCCTGCTCGTGAAGCCAAGGCGTTCGGTCGATGGGAGTATTGGTCGTTTCTTTGCCGATTGCTTGAGAGGCGATGTTCATGCGGTGAAAGAATCACTCGAGTCTCTGCGCAGTCGTCTTCTCGGAAAGATGGTGCTCTACATTCCTCTTTCTCGTGGTGGTCGCCCAAGCCGGGTTGTGCGCGCGCGATGTCGGGAGCGTTTACTCGAACGCATGGCCGGTTGCCTGCCGAGACTCGGACTTGTCATCGAAACAGCCGAGGTCGTCAATCTTGCAAAATCACTCGAAACGAAAAGGCCCAAGGGGGAGGCGAGCGTAAGTGAGTTTGACCGGGTGTTTGAATCAGCAGCCTCTTCCTTGGTGGAGCGTATTGTCGAGTCGGCGCAGACGGGGAATCCTCGTGAGGAAGAAATAACCAGTCGGATTTTGGACGGATTATCACTCCTCGTACCACGGTTACTTGAAACATGGCTCACGCATGCCAGACAGCTTCGGCTGAGCGTTCTTGAACGAGTTCGGGATGACAAGGCATTTTCGGGAGTCGTTCAGTTTGTCGAGCGCTACGGTACAGGTATCTTCACGCAACAACTTTTCGGTCCAGCTTCGTTACGGGGCATTCTTCGTTACGGTGTTCGTTCTTGGATCGATCGCTTAATCGAACTATCAGAATCGATGTCCGAGCCACCGCGATTGATTGTCGACATTCAGTCGGGAGTGATCTCAAAAAAACAGGCTGCTCTCAAGTTGCGGCTGGTGCTTGAAGCGATTGCAGAGAATCACGCAGAGTATCGAGACTGGAATTCGACAACGACCCAATCTGATCGCGGAGAACACCTGCACATTCTGCTTGAATTTTTGAGAATTAAAGCAGAGTACGACCGCATTGGATGGACTCTGCGGCCAGTGGGCATGGCTCACCGAGTGTTGGCGCAGCGACGCATCACCGCAGCAGCCAGTGCATGGCGTGCTCGCATGCGAGATGAAACCAGTAGCACTGCTTCGGAACTCGCGGCGCGACTCGTGCAACTTCAGGAACAGTGGGGCATCCGTTTGGCCAGTATTGCAGATCGTGTAGGACGACCCTTTTCAGCGACTCTCGAACAGGATGAACTCGAAGCATTGGTGGAGCCGGCAGCGCGAGAGCTTTTCACTGGTGAGCCAATTGGATCAGGCGAAGCTCTCGAACGGGCAAGCGAATCGTTTCTCGGTACAGCATCGGGTTCGGGAATGGAAATTCCCGACTGGCTGGATCGATTGTCACAGAAAGTGGAACAGCAACTCGACGTACCTGTTGATGTTGTGCCGTTTCGTACTCACGTGTCGGATGCCGTTGCATGGAAGCACATCGAATGGCCCGAACTGTATGCAATCTTGGTTCCATCGGTTCGCGACGAGTCATAAATTGTAAATCAAGTGAATGTTGATGTCGCGAGCAGTGACTGATCTAAAAACGGACTTACCATCGCAACGGTTGTGAGATTGATCAAAGGAACGAAGCAAACTGCAGAGAAAAGATAGCCGGTACCAACTGCTGCTGATAGAGTTCTATTGTTTCATTCATCGTCCGATTTTTGACTTGTCGATTTGGCATGTGTGCGAATGTCGTCGAGTTGTTTTTGTAGGTCTTTTGTTGAACAGAGAATTCACCATACTGCCGTCATCAATCCCATCGCTTGCCATTTGGCTCACGGGCGTGATCCCGATCGTCGATATGCAGCGAGCCATTGAAAAAACCGTATCTCAGGCGGCTCACCTTCAGTATTCACAACCGATGCTTATTCTGTGCGAACATGAGAAAGCGATTACGGTTGGACGATCTGGTTCACGTCAAGATATTGCCTGCTCCGACGAAGACCTCGCTTTGCAAGGAATCCCGTTAATGTTTATTGGCCGAGGAGGAGGCGCGGTCATGCACGCTCCGGGTCAGTTGGGTATTTATTTGTTTGGAAGTCTTGAGTCACTGGGATACTCAATCGACACACTCGGTATTTTTATCGATCGTTTTCACGAAGGAATCAAAAGAGCATTGCTTGATGTTCGAGCGAATCCCATTCGTCACGACACCATGCATGGACTGTTTGGACGAACGGGATTATTGGCTGCAATCGGACTTAGCGTGCGTCACGGTGTCGTATGCCACGGGGCATTTGTCAATGTATCGTCCCAGTGCGGAATCGCTCGTCGAGTGTTCAGCACCCGACGCGGACCGATGGGTTCAATCGAATCCGATCTGCAGCGTCGCGTTGGGATGGCCTCTGTACGCAGTTGCATCGTGACACGACTTTGCGAAACTCTCGGTGTGGAGCCAAAGAGCGTTCAATCCGGATTTCCGTTCCGAGAAGTGCAGGCTAAAAACAAAGGAGTCCGAAATGTCGGTTGATCTTGGAGAGCAGAGTGATCCTGCACAGGAAGAAAAAAATCAAGTTGATCATCCTGGCCGTGTTCACAGGATTGAACTGCCAATTGTGGAGGCGAGTGGTTCGGCCTGTTTGAGTCAGGAAATTCAAATGGATCGTCCATCGCGGCGATTGCCTGCTTGGCTGCGAAGAAATCTTGAACCAGGTGGAGGTCATGGAGAAACATCGCGTTTAATAGAAGAACTCGGTTTGGAAACGGTCTGTTCGTCGGCCAAGTGTCCGAATCGCCTTGAATGCTGGTCTGAACGGACAGCTACGTTCATGATTCTGGGAAATGTGTGCACGCGTCCATGCGGGTTCTGTTCTGTCCCAAAAGGAAAAACGGAAGCCTTAGAAGATGATGAACCAGACCGCGTCGCTGAGGCGGCTCGCAGGCTCGGCTTGTCTCATGTTGTTATCACGAGCGTCACTCGAGACGATCTTCCAGATGGCGGTGCGGAGCACTTTCGGCGTACGGTCGAGGCGGTGCGCGCTCAAGTGAATGCAACGATTGAAGTGCTCGTTCCTGATTTTCTCGATGCCCCTGGCGCACTTGAAAAAGTGATGGAGTCTCGGCCCGATGTCTTTAATCACAATACTGAAACGGTTCCTCGATTGTACCGGCGCGTTCGCGGTCGCAAGAGTCAATACGCATGGACGCTTGCACTGTTGGACCGCGCAAAGAAATTACTGCCGTCGGTTCGTACCAAGAGTGGACTTATGCTTGGCTTAGGTGAGACGCGAGATGAGTTATGTGATGTATTTTCAGATTTGCTCGATCATCACGTTGACTTTCTCACGCTTGGTCAGTATTTGCAGCCGTCTCTAGAATCGCTGCCGGTGGATCGTTATGTGCCCCCGGAGGAATTCGACGAAATTGGACGAATTGCCTCCGCGATGGGATTTCGAAAAGTGGCCTCAGGGCCTCTGGTGCGGTCGAGTTATCATGCGAGGGAGATGGCTGAAGATGGTCTCGTGAGCAGCGAAAGGCCCTCGCTGCCGCTGGAAAAATCCTCCCTGCACTTTTCCACATAACAATATTGAATATGTTTTCGGTGCGGTCGATCAGGCTGTTTCTCTACACCTGGTCAGCTACCGAGACAGATTGTGAAAACGTCTTTTAGCGAGCCTCTTCCTCAAGCCCATGTTCAAGAAGTTTTTTGCGTAAAGTGTTGCGATTGATTCCGAGTTTCGATGCTGCCTTGAGCTGGACTCCGTCGCAGGCCGCAAGCATCTGAGAGATGAGTTCTCGTTCGACGCGACTCACGACTCGGTCGAAAAGATTTTCATCATTTGGCCCTGCGGTTGCCATTCCCTGTTCGACAAGCTCCCGGGCAAGCGAATCGAGATCACCACCACGACCGGGGGCCGAGGCAAGAGAAGGCTTTCCTCCGAGGAGCGTGGGAGGCAGGAGATTGAGCGTTAGTTCGTCTGATGTTGCCAGCACCACGGCCCGTTCGACAACGTTTTGGAGTTCTCTCACGTTGCCGGGCCAGTGATATTTCTGCAGGCACTCCATCACGGCTGCGTGAATGTGAACGACGTAACGATCATTCTCCTCGTTGTAATGGTTTAAAAAATAACTGGCTAGCAAAGGGATGTCCTCACGGCGCGATCGCAGCGGCGGTAAGTAGATCGGAACGACATTCAGTCGATAGTAGAGGTCTTCGCGAAAGGATTCCTTGGCGACCTCGTCGAGCAGTTCTCTGTTGCTCGCAGCAACGACACGGGTATCGACGCGAATCGTTTCGGTGTCACCCACACGTTCAAATTCACGTTCCTGAAGAACTCGCAGCAGCTTCACCTGAAGCTTGGGTGTTGTGGAATTAATTTCATCGAGAAAAATTGTTCCCGTGTGCGCGGCCTCGAAGCGACCAGTTCGATTGGCAACGGCACCGGTAAATGATCCTCGCACATGCCCGAACAGTTCGCTTTCAAGCAAACTTTCGGACAGTGCGCCGCAATTGACTCGTACGAACGGGCCTGTTCCACGAGGAGAAAGTTGATGAATGGCCTTGGCAATCAATTCTTTTCCAGTTCCAGTTTCACCGACAAGCAGTACCGAGGCGTTTGAGACTGCTACCTTGCGAGTCATGCGGTAGACCTCGCGCATGGCGGGACCCGAACCGATCAGTCCTTTGATCGGTGATTCTTCATGATCGTCGGATGGGTTGCGAAGCATCGCCACGGGACTGCTCAAAGGAGACTCGATCGCATGGAAACTGATCCGGGAGCGTTCGGTCAACCGAGAACAAGGCTTGAAGGCAAGTCAATCAGACTACGCACCGTCACCCTTGCGAGAGGTTGAAACCGACCCAGACGCTTCGAGAATATCGAGAATTTTTCCCAGAACGACCGGATTTTCTGAAATGCTCAAATTATTGTATCGCTTAAAAAGAGAAAGCATCTCGCCACTTTCCAAAAGAATGCCATAACGCCTGACATTTTCCTTGAATCCCCTGACGCATGCGGATGCGTGATTTGCAGAAATATGAGGCCGCAGGGCCTCTGTCAAAAGAGCATGTTGGGCTGCTGGCTTCCCGCTATGAGCAAGGAGTGATATCGCAGCGGTGGCACAGGCGGGATCGGTCATCAAGAGCCGAGCCGTCGCGAGCGTTGCCGAGAGGTCCCATCCGTGACCGGCAAGGGAGGCCAACAGTTCGAGTGATACCTTGCCTCGCTCTCGCCGTCTTGCAGCTGCTGTTGTGCGATCATCAAGAAGCGAATCACCCTGTGGCGAAAGCGTTTGCATGACGACTGGAAACCGAGGCAATGAAACAACACCTGCATCGGAAGACCTCGGATAGAAAAAATCATCCATACGATCGACAATAGAAAGTTTTTCCATGCCATCAAATACGGATGCGAGTCGTTCACGAATGAGATCGTTTTCGTCATCAAGAGGATCAACGACAATGAGTGTTGGCAGAATTTCCTGCGGTGTAAAAGTACGGATGAGTTGTGCCGTTTCAAAAGATTCAGGACGATTGATTCGAGAGGCCAGCACGATCAGCCGCACATCGCAGGAATCCCGAACGGCGAGAATCGCAGCGCGACCAGTAGAAACGACCTGCGGACGGTATCCAAATCGTGACAATCCACTGGCTATGCTGTTGGCGACCTCTGAAGAAGGGTGAGCGACTACTGCGCGATCAATGCCGCGACTCGATGCACACCACAACAGTGTCTCAATCAGTCGACTCGATCCAGCAAAAGGGGGTGGACCCGAAAGTTTTGCAAGCGCTTTGGCAGCAAAAAAACGCACTTCAACATTTGGGGTTTCAAGGGCTCGCACAAGCGCCGTGCGAACCGACGGAGGAAGTGGATCCGATGACGCCAATGACTGTGACTCAAGAACGCGAGTCACACCGATTGCCGCTCTCAAGAAACGGCGGTCGACCGCTTCAAGAAGAACCTGCGCAAGGAGTGAAACATCAACGCCATCAGGACCGCTGCAAACTCTCAAAAGATTTTCGATGGGTACCGATTCAGGATTCGGCACAATCTGTTCAACGCCCAGCATTTCATGCTCAAGCCGCGAGATCATCATGGATCGGATCACTGCTGGATCACTCACCCCAAGCGAAGTCAGGTCGCGGCTCACATGTGTCGCATCGAGGGCGCGAGATTGTTCGGGAGTGAGTTGTTTACGAACCGTAACCCGGTTCACATTGTCCCAGACAATGCGTAGGGGAGCATCAGTTGTTCCAGAATTTGTGGAACCGCTGTTTTCAAGAAGAATGTTCAGGCGATTGGCCAAAATCTGAATTGCCATCAATGTGCTGGGCACTTGCTGACCAAGTGACGCCAGTGTTTTTTGGGCCGCCTGGGTGACGGGCGCCGGCATATTGTCAGCGAGTGCGGGAGCAAAAAGATGGATCGCCATGCTGGAGTCACCAATCATTTGAATCGCCGCCATCGCGCTTGGCCAGAGGGTTTTGTCGTTTGCGGAAAGCATTGCAATCAATGGAGCGGTGGCGTCTGAACCGAGTTGCTCAAGCAGTCTCTGAATCAGTAGGCGTTTTCGAGAGGATGCCATCGAATCTGGATCGAGAAGCTTTACAAGGTCTCCAAGAGCATCACCACGAGCCAACAACAGCAAAGAGACTGCTTGCCTGCGTGTCGAAAGATCGTCGGAATCAAGATCGGCCAATGCCTGAGAAAGCCGTTCCGGGCGCCGCCGTCGTTGTTGTGCGGCTTTGGTTGCGCTGCGCACAAAAGATTTTGCATCTGCGTCGACGAGTATTCGGTTCATGCGTGCAAGAACCGTCTCGCCAGCGGCGTCTCCAACATCGGCAAGCTTTTCAATGTCACTTCCGACAGACTCTTTGAGAAGAGCGAGGTATCGAATTGATTCATTGAAGGCATCAACATCAAACGTCTTTATGGCTGCATCGAGCAACTGTGCAGCAGAAGAGTCTTTTGTAAACCGCGATGAGATGAGTGAATCAACGACGAGCTGGGAAATACTGTCGAGAGAATCGACTGAATTTTGAGCATGCGCAAGTCGCTCGCCACACAGACAGGATGTCATTACTGCGCTGCCGAGAAAGCAAAGCATGCTCCAGGAAGTGGAGGCAACAAATAGTTTTTGAATCGTGGGCATGTCTATACCTTCGCAAGCGATCCGAATCGAAAGATCGTGCTCCACGCTCTTTCCGAAAAGATGTCGATTAGTTAGATCGCGGTTCCGTCGACGGGCGATCGTTATCCGAGAGACGACGGATCCACGCTTCAATCTGGTCGGCTACTGCGGCCGGGGCGGTCGAGCCGAAACTTTGCATCCGTTCAACTGCTGCCTTTGAGCCAAGGG
>Ga0194035_1000263_pt1 | contig 32013 bp, 27 predicted proteins | sample JunL2320m_MetaG_FD_148680 | JGI IMG/M metagenome (GOLD analysis project Ga0194035, IMG submission 148680) | Anoxic zone freshwater microbial communities from boreal shield lake in IISD Experimental Lakes Area, Ontario, Canada - Jun2016-L239-20m | ecosystem: Environmental > Aquatic > Freshwater >...
GATCTGAGTTATGCTGATGTGCAACATGAAAGGGGATTTCAGATGAGTTCATATCAAGATAGAGTGGAAGGGGTTCTACTAGCGACCGCAGCGGGCGATGCTCTCGGAGCACCCTACGAGTTCAAGCCGCCGCTGCACCCGCAGGAGAGCGTCGAGATGAAACGCAGCTCGCTGTGGGCTGCCGGGGAATGGACCGACGACACCTCGATGGCGATCGCCATCGCCGAGGTAGCCGCTCTAGGCCTGGATCTGCGCGACGAAGCCGCCCAGGACGCGATCGTCCAGCGCTGGCATCTGTGGGCACAGACCTCACCCGATGTCGGCATCCAGACCCGCGAGGTGCTGGCGCGGGCTGCACGCAATGGCACGATCACCGCTGCCCGCACACGCAAGGAGTCCGAAGCGTTGCATCGCGAAACCGGACGCACCGCGGGCAACGGCTCACTGATGCGCACCGCTCCGGTGGCACTGGCTTACCTTAATGATGAGGAAGCCATGGTGGCGGCGGCGCGCTCACTGAGCGAGCTCACCCACTTCGACCCGCAAGCGGGCGAGGCGTGTGTGCTGTGGTGCTGCGCCATCCGGCACGCGGCGCTGACCGGCGATATCGACGTCAGGGTAGGACTTGGGCACCTGGCTCCGGATCGCCGCGCCGTGTGGGAAGACCACATCCTCCGTGCGGAGTCCGCTGTGCCGGCCGACTTCGAGAAGAACGGCTTTGTGGTGCAGGCCCTGCAGGGTGCATGGTCGGCAATTCACGGCACCCCGGAACCCGAGGACGACCCGGCCCGCGGCATCTTCCGTGCCGATCGACTGCGCCTTGCACTGGAGGCCGCGGTACGCGGAGGTCGCGATGCCGACACGGTGGCTGCGATCGCCGGCGGTCTGCTCGGCGCCGCCTACGGCGCATCAGCGGTACCCCTGCACTGGCGAGGCATGCTCAATGGCTGGCCGAACGCCACCGCACGCACGCTGGTCGAGTTGGCCTCGGCCATCGAACGTCAAGGCGCTCCGGACGACTTCGATTACAGCTACCCCGGCTCGCCGGTCGACACCCTGGCCCGCCACCCCTACGACCCTCAGGTCGTGCTGGGCGGTATCGGCGTGCTGCGACACCTCCCCGACGACGTCGACGCCGTGGTCTCCATGTGCCGGCTGCGTGACGAGGACATCCGCACCGACATGCCGCACCTCGAAGTCCGGCTGATCGACCGACCGGAGCACGAAGAGAATCCACACTGCGATTACGTTCTGCTGGAGGCGGTTCGGGCCGTTGAGCGGTTACGGGCCCAAGGCCGTACGGTGCTCGTGCACTGTGTTGGTGCATTTAGCCGAACCCCCACCGTGGGGACGCTCTATGGCCTGCGGCTGCGCGGGGTGAGCGCCGAGCGGGCCCTGAGCGACGTGACAGCGGTGCTTCCAGGAGCCCATCCCAACCGGGCCTTCCGTGCGGCTCTGAACCGCGCCGAGCACTGGCCTGCAGCAGGGGCGGTGGGGCGATGACGACGCGTGACACCGAACAGACCGAGTTCGTCTGGAACGGGGTGCTTGACCCCACCCAGTACAACGCGGACGCGCTGGCGGCACGCCACCGGCTGGCCGATGCCGCCAAAGCCGGCGACTGGCCAACGGTCCTGCGCCTGCTCGACGAGCGGGGCGGACCGCTCACGGCTAACGACTGGCGGCCCGGCGGGACTGCCTGGTTCACTCCCCTGCACCAGGCAGCCTGGCATGGCGCACCGTCCAGCGTGGCCACCGAGCTCATGGCGCGGGGTGCCCTGCGCACGTTGACCGACGCCCGGGGGCGTACCGCCCTCGACATCCGCACCGAACGGAACTTCGCCGAGCGGGTGGCCGCCAAGGGGGCCGGTACCGACAGCCATTTCGCGCTGCGCAGCGTGCTGACGCCGCCGCCTTCGCCGCTCTCCCCCACCCGCATCGGCGCCCTGGATTTCCATCTCGGCGAGCTCATCGACAGCCGAGTGAAGGACGTGCTCTATGACGGGCGCGACCCGCGGACCGTCCTGCGCTACCCACCGGTGGCGATCCTGCACGAGACGCCGGACAAAAGGCTCTGGTTTCCCGTACCCGGCATGTACGGAGGCTTCGACATCCATTTACGCGACGGCTACCTCGAGGTGGCCAGTTGGTGCCGGGTGGTCGGCGGTTCAGGCCAACGTCACGTGATCACCGAAGGTGGGGCGACCCTTGTTGATAATGGGTTCGTCTGATCAAACAGCTCGGTAGGTCAGAACGGATCGTAAGGCGCGACACCAACGCATTTCAGAACGAGAGCAACCGACGCATCTGGTTGAACAGGTCATTCGCCGGATTAGCGCCGCCGGCCTCGACCTCCCGCAGCGCCTTCTCGTCCACGACGTTCTTGAGTTCCCGGAAGGCCTGCACCCGGGCGGCGATGGCGTCGGCGGTATCGGAGTGCCGGGCCGGGCTCCGCACCTCGGCGACGTAAAGTTCGGCGGCAAGTTGGCGGCGGGCGGCGGCGCGTTGTTTGTCGAACTCCTGCTGTCGACGTTCCTCGGCCAGTAGCCGGTCGATCTCGCGGGCCTGCTTGACGCAGCCCTCGACGATTCCGACGCGGCCCTTTGCGTCGGTGCGCAATGTCGTCATCGTCTTCTCGGCGTCGCGCAGCATGACGACGTCCTCGGGACTCGGGTCGGGGATCTTCTTACTGCGCTGCACCACCTTCTCGATGCGACGGGCCTGCAGCAGGGCCTCAGAAATGAAGGTCAGGTCGGCGGAGAAGTCCATATCCGCCTGATCGCCAAGCCAGCCGTCTCGGGCCGCCTCAGTGGCGCGCACGGCGCTGACGGCGGTGCGAGCCTTGGCCATCAGGGCAAGGCCGTCTTTGGTGAAAGAGTCGACACGCTTGCGTTCGGCGATCGCCTTGCGGGCCGCCGCACGCTTCTCATCCTGCTCGGCCTGCGCGCGTTCGACAGCCTCGCGGACCTTGCGCTGTTCCGGTGTCTCCGTCAATTCGGCGCGGTGGCGGATGCCGTACACGGCGACGAGCCACGCCACCACCGGCATCCACGCAGCGCCCGGGGCGACCGACCCAAGCGTCAGCGTGGCGACGAACGCCGCGATACCCAGCCCGGCCATCGTCGCGGCCTCAGCCGGGGTGGACGATTCGCGATCCGTGGCGTACACCACCGCGACGATGCCGGTGATGATCCCGCCGACCAACAGCGCCGCTAGTACTGCCAGCAGCCCCAGCACGCAGAGACCGACCGCGATCACACCGAACATCAGAACCTCCCCCGTTCAGATCCCAGGGTAACCAGGGGTGGGGACACCGGCCAGTGCTCGTTTCACAGCTCCCCGCCGCGCGGCCACCGCTGGATCCGGTGGAACACCTCGGTGGACTCCGGCCAGTGATAAGCCCAGCACGACAGACCGCCGACGTCGATGACGACTCGTTGGAACAGTCCGCCGTCAACACCCTCGACCTCATCGAGGCTCGCCAATGCCTCCTCAAGCATTTCGGCGTGAATCGCGACCACAACACCCGGCACTTCCTCCGCGGCGTCCGCGTCAAAGACCGCGGCAGGCCAGCCGAAGCCGGTATCGAAGAGCGCACCGCAGGCTCGCGCCAGAGACCCGATCTGGGTGCCGAACGGCGACAGCAGTGGCCAACGCGGCTGTCCTGGTTGCAGGGTGCCGTAGACGAAGACCCTCGACGTCACCGTTCGACCATTCCGTCGATGTCGGCGTACCCGACATCGGCGCACAACACGGGGCGCCCATCGACTACGTGGACAGGGCGCTCCTCCGGGGTGCCGAGGTAGACCTCCACGCGCTCCGCTATCCACCGACCGGATTCCCACTGAAGGAGGTTGTGGTGTGTGGTTAGGCGATAACAGTCCGGGTCACCTTCCCAGCGATTCATCAAGCGCAACTGATCTGCCGTGAGAGCCAAGACCGGGTGCACCTCCACCCGGCCGGGGGCACGCGCCAGAGTCGCCACCACCGTGCCGTCACCTCGGCGCGCATCACACCAGACTGCGGCCCAGCCGAATATCGCCGCCCGCAAGCCGTAGACACTGTGTCCGCCGAGAAAGCCCTCTTTCGTCAATAATTTGTGCGGATCAGCATTCGACCCGTAGGCCAACACAAACTGCCGGTCGGAAAGGTCGACGGGTTCACCTGTGTCACGGTGACTCCAGCTCAGTTCGTCCGGATCCAGCCCACGAAGCTCACCTTCGGGGTCCAGGCGCCAGGACCCGATCGGCCGCAGGCCGGGGTAGTCGGCGCCGGCGTACCGCGTTGCCGGGTGGCTGGTCCAGGTTGCTGGTGGAAACAGATCCACGGATTTCTCGGTGCCGAGGCTATTCATGAGATTTCCTGCCACCTCGCCAGGGCCGACGCGGGGAGCCCGGTCGCGGGGACGCTAATCGTCCTCGCAGTCCGGCCCGTCGGAGGCGATGTCGGCGAGGTATTCCGTGGACGCCTCGGCGCGCGCGTCGCGATAGCGCTGATCGCGGTCCCGCTTCTGCTCGTCAAGATTCTTCCCGAACCGGCTGTTACTGCTCCAACTAGGCATTGCGCTCCCCTTCGTCTACGTACCTTCCATTCTACGAAGGGGGTCTGACACGCGCGGAAGTCATCAAACTGCCTGGGAGGGGCCTAATTGTGGTTCTGATCTCGGACGCGTGACTTCACAACGGATTGAGCAGGGGCTTGCCGATGCTCAACGCGCCCTGCTGAACCGCGCGCTCCAAGACGCGGGCTGCCTTGCCGTCTGGCGTGAGTGCAAATCGGTAGTCGTAGCGTTCGCGAATGTGTTGCCGAGTCCTTACGTTCAACAGTCGGAGATCGCCTTGGCGGATCGCATCACGGTCCTCCTCGCCTAGTGCCGCTAGGACGAATCTGTCGCAGATGTAGACGCAGAATTGGTCTCCGCTTCTTGCTCCGGACGCATGACTGTTCAGTCGATCGCGGAGCCCTATCGCTTTTCTGAGGCTGTTTGCCTGGGCAATATCTCTAACGGTCAGCTTCATGCCGGCGAATCCGACGTAGACGAATTCATCGCCTTCCCAAACTGTGTAAACCCCCGCAGCAACCATTGGTATCTCAGCATTCGGCCAGTCGGCAAACCGGTAGCGCGGTCCGAATTCGAGAGGCTCCAAGAACTCCTCAACCGCGAACGGTGCAGGTCCATCATGGCCGTCAGGAGACGTTGCCTCGAGGCATAGGCGCGAATCAAAGCCACCACGCGTCGCGCGCTTCGCATCGGCTGCGCGGATGACCTCGCTGAGTTCGTGGCCGTGGACGAACGCTATTGCGCGAATAACTTCGAGGACGTCGGCGGCTTCCTCGAGCACCTCGTCGGCAGTTTTCGCATCGCAGAGTTCGGTAGTTTCCTCTACGAGCTTGTCGTGCAAAGCACGCTCGAAGGCCTTTCCGCGGAGCTGTCGGACCTGGGCGCCTCGGCCTGATGCCTCGATAATCTCGGGAATCTTATCCCTCACGAGCTTTCCCAAGATGTCCCTCCCAATTGCCATACTGAACTAATGCTGTCTTTCTACAGGGATGATCCGACACCGCGGACCTCCTGGCGTCAAGCGATCTTGATGGGCGCTAACAATCGAACCTACAAGTTCCCGCTAGGAGCGGCGCTTCTCGACGTTGCGACCTCTGGCCGGGACGCGGTACCGCTAATAGAGTTCGCCTCAATCTATGCGACCTACCTGGTGAACCGAACAGGCAACTTTCCGCAAGCATCTTCAGCGCTCGAACTCAGCGAAACTGATTTCCTATCGATACTCGGACGAGAACGCGAAGAGTCGATCATGAGCGGAAAGCCGACCGTGTCGGTTCCGGTCGAAAAGTGAGCAGGTGATTCCGGTCGAAAAGTGAGCACCCTTCGATTGGAGAGTGATCACTGTGGAGGATTGGGCGGAGATTCGTCGGCTGCATCGGTCGGAGAAGTTGTCGCAGGCTGCGATCGCGCGGCAACTGTCGCTGTCGCGAAACACCGTGGCTAAGGCGTTGCGTTCGCAGGGTCCGCCTCGATACGAGCGGGCGCCGGTGAGGGCCTCGGCGTGGTCGGCGGTGGAACCGGCGGTGCGGGCGCTGTTGATGCAGCATCCGAGAATGCCGGCCTCGGTGCTGGCCGAGCGGGTCGGCTGGGTTGGCGGGCATTCCTGGTTTTCGGAGAACGTGGCCAGGATCCGCCCGGAGTACGCCCCGGCCGATCCGTGTGACCGCTTAGTGCATCTGCCGGGCGAGCAGGTGCAGTGCGATCTATGGTTCCCCGGCCAGCTGGTCCCGGATCACGGCGGGGTGTTGCGGTCGTTTCCGGTCCTGGTGATGGTTGCGGCGTATTCGCGGTTCATCGCCGCGGTGATGATCCCGTCGAGGGTGACCGGGGATCTGCTGGCCGGTATGTGGCTGTTAGTGGCTCAGCACATTGGTGGTGTGCCGCGGAGTTTGTTGTGGGACAACGAGTCCGGGATCGGCCAGCGTGGCCGGCTGGCTGAGGGGGTGGCCGGGTTCTGCGGGGTGCTGGGAACCCGGTTGGTCCAGACGAAACCCTATGACCCCGAGACCAAGGGTCTGGTGGAACGGGCCAACGGCTATCTGGGGACCTCGTTTCTGCCGGGCCGGGGGTTCACCTCGCCGACGGACTTCAACGCCCAGCTCGGCGGTTGGTTGACCGAGGTTGCCAATCCCCGCCGCCATGCCACGACCGGCACGATCCCGGCTCAGGCCTTGATCGGCGATCGGACGGCGATGGCGGAGCTGCCGCCGATAGCGCCGACGGTTGGAACCACCGTCATCACCCGGTTGGGGCGTGACTACTACGTCAGCGTGGGTGGCAACGCCTACTCGGTGCACCCTGAGGCCATCGGACGGATGATCACCGTGACAACGAGTCTGGAGCGCATCACGGCTCGTTGTGCCGATCGGGTGGTCGCTGACCATCAACGGCTCTGGGGCAGCGCCGGACTGGTGCGTGATCCCGGCCATGTTGGGGCCGCGGCGGTCCTGCGTGAGCAGTTCGCACATCGGCCCGCCGCCGGCCGGCAGCGCGAGGTTGATGTCGAGGTCGCCGACCTGGGTGCTTATGACGCGGTGTTCGGGACTGGGGCGCTCGCCTGATGGCCGCCACTAAACGCACCCCGACCCCCGGTGATGCCGACAAACTGATCGCCCATCAGGCCCGACTGTTGAAGGCCCCGCGGATCGCTGAGCACTATCACCGGCTGGCCGAGCAGGGCCGTGACGCGCACTGGTCATTGGAGGAGTACCTGGCAGCGGTGTTGACCGTGGAGTCCAACGCGCGTTCGGAATCCGGAGCACGCCAACGCATCCGGTACGCGGGATTCCCGGCGATCAAGACGATCACCGACTTCGACTTCACCGCCCAACCCGGTCTCGATCGCGCTCAGATCGCCCGCCTCGAAGGCGGCGGCTGGCTGGCCGAAGCCCGCAACATCGTCCTACTCGGACCACCCGGCACCGGCAAAACACATCTAGCCACCGCGCTGGCGATCGCCGCCGCGCACGGCGGGCATCGCGTCGCGTTCGCACCGGCCACCGGCTGGATAAGCCGCCTGGCCGAAGCCCACCGCATCAACCGCCTCGAGATCGAGCTGCGCAAGATCTCCCGCTACGGGCTCATCGTCATCGACGAAGTCGGCTACATCCCCTTCGACACCGAGGCAGCCAACCTGTTCTTCCAACTGGTCTCCACCCGATACGAGAAATCGTCGATCATCTTGACCTCCAATCTGCCGTTCTCCCGCTGGGGCCAGGTGTTCGGTGAGGCCACCATCGCCTCCGCGATGATCGACCGGATCGTCCACCACGCCGACGTCATTGCCCTCAAGGGCGCCAGCTATCGCATCAAACACACCGCAATCGAGTCCCTGCCCTCCGTGGAAGCCGAGCGTCAGGCAAACTCAATCCCGTAAACCTGCTCACTTTTCAACCGGAGCAGGCTGCTCACGATTCAACCGGAGCTGACACGACCGAAGCTCTCGTGGATGCGGCTGCTCGCTCCATTCCGGGGATGGTGATGCAGAAATTTCACAATCTGCCGAGCGAGGGAGAAGTCGCCCATCGGTTCTACGAAGTAGAAGGTCGAGGGGCAAACCAGATGGTTCGTCTGACCCCGCAGATGCTGGCTTTGGCCGCTGACGACACCGACGTGCTCAACAACGAGATCGATGCGCGGTGGCGCATTGTCGAAGCGTCCTTCGATTCCGAGATTGGACGGTCGCTGATCGGTGGGGGCGTTGAATTCGACTTGGAAACAGGTCAACTTGTCGCACCAGTCAGACGGGTGCCGCTGACATCTATCCGCGCGTCGATTGTTGGATTCCAGAAAAATCGCTGCTTTTACTGTCGCGAGCCGCTGCCGACGTTGTTCGGTCCCGAGGTCCACGTTGATCACGTGTTCCCCCATCGTTGGATGAACACCGGCAGCTGGCGTGGCCCCAGTCTTGATCGCATCTGGAATCTCGTCTTGGCGTGCGCGTCATGCAACCTACGAAAGAGCGGCAGGAATCCGATCCATGATGAAATTCGTCGTCTGATGGAAAGGAACGACGCCATAGCGGAGTCGCCATACCCGTTGAGGACGACACTTGGTATCAGCATGGGTGGCGCCAAGACTGTTGCAGACCGGACTCGGTTTGTCGCCGACGTCTACAACCTTGTCACCGATGGTGTTGCGACGAACGCGCTGGGACTTCTGTAATCCATGCCGCCCTCTAAGCAACGGCTGCCCGCGACGCCAAAAAGATCTCCATCGGCATCGTCATGCGCAACCCGCCAGGTGATGGCATTGACCGACTCCGCTTCGTGAGGGTGAGGGGGAATACCGAAGTCTGTGGCGATCTGTTCGATCGTCACCCCGTCCTCACGGTTACGGGCAACCCGCACGACATCGTCACGGAACTCTTTGGGGTAAGGCCTGGGCACAGCAACATCCTTCCAGCCCACCCTTGCGGGCAAGCCATCTCAGATGTCACCTGTTCCTGCAGCAGACCCTAGGATCGCAACCAGGATGTCGTAATCTCAGTCGGGATGTCATGCCGATGCCATTAATGACATGTGATTGAGAATAAGTATGACTATTTCCGCCTTTTGGAGGAGAAACTCATGCACTTATTCGGCGGCCCACGCGACGATCTGGTTGATGACGCGACGAATCGAGGGTAACTCGACGTCGGCTAGGTCGAGAGTGCGGACAACGCTGCGCACACCCTCTGCGGTGTTGAGGGGCAAGCCGTAATGCTGCTCGGCATACAGCTTCCAGCCGACCGAATCCTGTGGCCCCTTGCCTTCGGCGGCGCGGCATTCCTCCAGCATCTGCAGCCACCCCGGAAAGTTCGAGGCGCTGTCGGGGTAACACGTCCGGATTCCCTCTTCGGGCAGCGCGAAGAGCAGATCCCTTTCCGGTACCCCGAACGGGGTAGGCGGCGGAAAGCCCTGATCTGCACAGCTCTTGATCAGGCGATTGAGCTTTCTTTCTTCGCCTGAGAGCTTGTTCTTGCTTCGACTGCCCATTGACTCAGGGGCGGTGTCATCGGTCAGGATGCCGACTTTGATGCCGAGTCGCGGAGCGAGTTCGCCGTCGATCAAGCCCCTCATGTTGTGGGTTCCATGCATAGGGACGATGTGGACGCCGGCGCCCTCGAGGGCGGCTGGGGCGTATTCGTCCAGGACTGCCTGATCGAGCGGACCCTCCACGAACAAGATGCCCCGCACCATCGACAGCACGGTGGCCGGATGCACCCCTAGTTCGCGCGCCGCATCCTGCAGCAGGGGTATAGCCGACGCGAGAAGGGTGCGCGCGTGTGTCGCCAGGGGATTCCCGCGGCGGGTGATGTTCACATGGGCAACATCGGGGCCTGAGTGACGCAGGAACTCCTCGTGGTGTGTCGCCACGACGACGTTGAACCCCCAAACATCGACCATCCGGTCACACCACCGGACAACGCTCTTCACCGCCAACGGGTGCAGATGTGTCTCGGGTTCGTCGATCAGCAGTACGGTCCCCGAGAAATGCTTCTGCTGAAGACTTTCCGCCGGATCGAAAGAGTCGCTGCGGACGAACAGGTGCAGCGCGATCTGGATCGCCGCAGCGACCCAACGCGACGAGCCTCGGCCCAAGGAACCAACGGCATCATGACTTGGCCCCCCGCCGCCTTCCAGCTCTACACCAACGGACATAGGGTCGCGGTAGGTGAGCTTCACCGAAAAACGTTCCTTCCAGGTGGTCGCCACCTCAAAGCGGGCGTGTATAGACCCGTCGAGAAAGTCGGGCAGAAACCTGGTGGCCAAGGCAGAAAACCGGTCCAAGTAGTCCTGTATTCTCGGGTGTATGCGCCAAGAAGCTGGGCGCCCGTCAACAAGAGGCGCCCCGGGCTCCTGCGGCGGCCAATCTCCAAGCAGTACCAGCATGTCGTTGTCCTTGAACCAGTCCTTGGCCAGATGCTCCATGAGCGCGTCGCCGACTCGGGTTTCGATATCGCCGATCTCCCAGTCGAGGAAGATCGGCAGCGGACGCGGAGCGTCGTCGACCTTCGTCGTCAGGAGCTTGCGATACTCCGCCCAATTGGCCTCTCGGTCATAGTTTTCCTGCTCCTCGAAGTAGTCGTGGTGGCGGAAGTGGTCGTGCGGATCGTGGAAACTCAGCCAAGTCCCGCTAATGTCACCGATGAACGCAGCCTGAGATGCAGGGAGCGGAACACTGTCGTTGGGACTTGCGCTATCCGAGTGCCGCATAGGGAGAACGTCATCGTCAAAGGGAGTGCCCTCTTCCAACTCTACGAGCACAGCGCCCATCGGCGGAGAGCTCGAACCGCGCATCCCCCGAGGGGGCATCGTGTAGTCCGCGCGCTCGCTATCCAAGTGCTCGGGTGAGAGAAGCCCGTAAATGCCTTCGAGGACGTTGGTCTTGCCCGAATTATTCCTGCCATACAGCACGGTGAACGGCTTCACCTCAAACTTGAGATAGCCCACCGACCGGTACCAGATAAGAATCACCTCGCGCAGCCGCATGGTCTGACGCTACCGCCCCGATCAGCCTACCCGGAATTATTTGTCATCCACCGCTCAAGATACTCAACCTCGGTTGTTGTCATCATGCTCCTAGTCCACGAAGAGAGGCTAGGGAGGACGACTGAGGAGCTCGCTGAACCATGCTCTTTGTGACCGCCAATCGCGGTGAATTTTAGTGACGGATCAGTTGATCTTGACTTGGTCGAGTACCCAGACCGGATCGTGCGTAGGCCACTTGCGTCGAAGTTCTTTGTACTCCTGACGAGCTTCCCGCCATAGAAGCCCGAATCGACCTTCCCAGAACCGACGTGATTCCAGTTCGTACTCGATGCGGCTTGTTTGAGTCCACTGCACGCTCGCGGTATCTTCAGGTCTCAAAAGAGCCTCACGCGCCTCTTCGCGCAGCCCCTTAAGGCTTGGAGGATTCCTTCGGAATTGTTCGTAGCGTTCATCGTGGTTGTCGGCGGGATCGGGGTTGTTGGTGATCCACCGAAATTCATGACCGTCCATCAGGCGCACTTTGTTGAACTCAGCCAGTCTCTTTGCCGTCGGGGCAAACACACTGTTGGTGATGACCCATGCCTCATCGCAGTTGTATACAGCTCTACCCGCAAGAACTTCTTGAACTGCACTCAGTGTGATCGGAGTCCCGTAGAACTTGACTTGGACGGCGATGTGTTTATTCAGGATAAGGTCCACGCCGTAGTCACCGGACCCGGGGGTTACGCGAACGTGATAGCCGTTCTTGCGCATAACGACTGCGACATGACGTTCAAAGTCGTGACCCGTGACGGCCATTGCGGTAGACACTCCTCACTTCGTTATCGGTTTGGAAGCCGATCGACTAAACCGCTCGCCCAATTCGGGTTCACAAACACCTGCTAGACGAGGGACACGACCGCGCGGCAATCGCACTCACCGCAACCAGCCGACCCCGGTGAGGTCGCGACCCTTGAGTGCTTGCCGAGGATGTCGCCGAGCCGGTGCGCAGGCCGCGTGCCGCGTTGGGGGGCCGAAAGTGTGGAGCCTACATACGATATCCAATGGCGACGATCTTTATTCATCTCCATCACTGTCCCCGAGGTTATCCGCATCTGCGCATCCCTCGTCTCCGTACTCGTCACCTTCTGTCACATGAAATTCCGGTATTGCACTCGACATGGATGTCCGCGCAAATCCAACATCCGTGAAGCGAGTCGGTGAATGGTCAAGAGCGGATTCGGTTGGAGGCTCGGCTCTTTCCGCTTCCAGCGTCCGCGCTTCTTCTTGGATCAAGAACTGCCTCAAGGTCAAGATGCTGACAATGTCCACCGCGGCAAGCTCCTCGACAAACTCTGAATAATCTAAATCATCACCCGACTCCCTGTCGGGATATAGCTGTCGCAGAAGCGCCTTTGCGGTGCCTCGGTCAATGAGGACGTGACCTTCACCAGTTGGTTGATTTTCCATGATCTGCTGCCGGGAAATCGTTGGCCATTTCCGAAGAATCTGGAGCCAGGGAAATGCGATGTCCTGTTTGTGAGGATTTTCCTCCTCTGCGGTAGCGGCGGTCGCAAAATAGGCGAGTACATGTTTCACTAGAGCTTCTGCCTCTTTTTCGGAACGTTTTGACTCGTCGTAAAGGCGCTGAAAACTTTGGTCTGCAATATGGAACAAGCCGGCGAGGGCGCTGAATTCTCTCTTTAGCTCGTCAGGAATGCTGTGTTTGCCTTTGTAGGCAAGATAGTGCTCCACGCTAGCCCAAGCATCTTGGAGGATAGTCCTGACCTGAATTTCGAAATTTTGCCCCTTGATATGATCATAGTGTGGCCCCTGATAAGAGGGTCTGATCTGACAATCATAGTGAATTGAAACATAGCGCCATAAATCCGGGGACGGTACATTACCCTTGTCCTCAACATCGGTGACCAGAAAAGTGTCGCGAATAATCCGATCTATTTTGGGGAGGTCACTTGGAAAAAGGCAAACCACTCGGGCCGCGACGATATCCTTCATATCTGTCAGGGGATCGGCATATCTCTTCTTTGCGAACTTATTGCGGAAGCTCGCGATCTCCTTGATGCGAGCGGTTACGCCATGGACCTTGACGTCTGAGGCATCTATGGCGTGCTCAAGTGCTGACTCGATCTCTGATTTTAGATCTCTGTATGTTGGCATATTTGCCTCGAATTGATGTTCCCACCCCTCATCAGCAGGTTCGGATTCGGTCGTCACGTTTTCATTATTCCGAGTCTGTCCCATCCGCTGATGGTTTTGCTCAAGTCGAAGTCCCGCGGATCTTTGAGGAAGAGGGATCGGGACTTCCTGAGCCTCGCCGAGTCAGTATCTTTAGTTCGCGCCGCTGCAAATTGCTATCCGGGGAACAGGTGCGGTACAGCGCTTGCCCTAACAAAAGCCGAGGCTGAGAGCATGCCAAGCCAAGACCTTGACACGCTAGCCATGCTTACCACCGATCTCGCCGAATCCGCTCGCCTGTTAGAGATTTTCCTAGACCGCCTCGCATGGTCAGCCGCCACTAATCACGAACTTTCCACTGAATACCTTCTTGATGACCGATACACATCAGGGCTGTCGGAGTCGGACCTCAGCCTGCGTCGCCTACTCACAAAGCTGAGATTGGGAGCTGACCGCAGCAAGTAAGGCAGCCCGGAGGCGCGCAGACCTCTACTTCAACATTGATTCGGGCAGCTTGGGAGAAGAGTTGTGCGGCTTCCTATTTCGGAGCCAAATAATGATGTCAGCGACTCTCAACAGACTGAGATCTGGACGGTCGACGGCAGCTCTGACATCCGCGAGATATTGGACCAGGTATGGATCGCCAGAGAGCGCCTTCCACCATGGACTCCACCACGCCGGCGCGGTTTGCTTAAGGGCCTTCTCCACGACGGTGTCCCGAATTGGCATTAACATCGGGCGCTTTCGAGCGAGGAGTTTGTATACCGCCACGCGTGGAATCGAGATCTCTTTTCGAAGAAGCCAATAGAGCGAATCGCCTGGGGATCCCGGCCCCAGCCACCGCTCAAATTCACTTTCGGCAAGCGTCCGCAGTTCCCGGTCGGCGGGTATCGCATTGAGTAGGTCCGCTATCCGGTTTTCATGCGACTCAAGCAGGAGGATGGAAGTTGGACGTAGGGACGACGTGCTTCCTTCCCTCACGGCGATCGACAGCATCGCCATCGCGATCAGGTCGTCGGAGGTTATGCGATTCGGATCATTCACCCCATACGTATCAAATGCTGGACCGGTGTAGTCACCAGAGTGATAGTCCTTCACTAGCCTTGCGGCACTTTGAATGGCTTCCATTCGAGGCGCATCTCGGTCCGTCGACTCAACAAACAGTTGCAGTTGGAGCCGACGCCCGAACGTATCTACTCCGCTGTCCACCTTCAACTCCGATCCCCCTGAGTAAATCAATCAATCGACTGACGTGCACATGACACGTCAGGAAAAAGCATTTTCGAAGGCTCCCTCAACACAGTAGATAGCCGCACTGTCTCTTCCGATCCAGCGGCCGCTGTCAGGCTCTTTCTGCCTGACTCGCACCGCCCGCAGATTGGCTCCGACCGTCAGGCTGCCATCGATGGTCGCGTTTTCGAGTATCCGCAATACTAACGTCGCTGCCTTGCTTTCGAGTTGGATCATGAACTGACCACCAGCTCCGGGCTCTACTCGTGTGACCACACCCTCGACTGCATCCGTTATTTTCCCTGCGGAGACCTCTGCCCAATGAGGACCGCAGACTGGCCGAAGGGCGCAGAACCTGCATGCGTCATCCGCCGGCTTGGTGACAGGATTCAGCATGGCCTGCGAACGCGCCTCGATCAGCTGGGAAATAGTGGAGTCTGCGAAGTCGCTCGTCATCGGTAGCTCCCTAACCCCCTTACCGATACTGACTATTACGGCCTTCGGCAACGGTGAAATCGCACGGATAAGCCAGCAGTACACTGCCAACTGAGTGGTGATCTCCTTTAGGAATTCGCCCTCGTCATCGGTTGTTCTGCCCGTCTTGATATCTATGACGGCGGCGTAGTCAGGACCGGTACAAAAAATGTCGATCTTTCCTCTGATACGCGTCTCATCGTCGGCAACTTCCTCTTCTGCCGACGCGCCGGTAATCCTCACATCCAAGACGGAGCGCAAGTCCTGAAGGCGAGTCTCGAGGGATGCCGCAAGTATCCGGGTACGCCCGAGTGGTAGACCCTCTGCTTCCGCAGAAACGCGGAACTGATCGACGATCATCCTGTCCGACTGGGGATCTCGCCAGAGTCCTGAGTTAATCCAGTATTCGACGGAACGGTGGACGAGAGTCCCAGACACTTGAGCGGCAGTAGAACCGGCCAAGTTGGCAGGACGCTTCTTCGTCCGGCCAGAAGGCGCAGCGCTTTCCAACCATCGTTGAGGACACGCAAGTAGTTGGTAAGCACTACTCGCATTTATCCACGGTGAACTCACCACGACTCAACTGATTCCTCAATAGCGGCGTCGATCAGGGCGAGAACGTCGCGTGGGGCAGTCTCCATGGTGAAGGTGTCCGCCACAACCACTGCGGATATGCCTGACTCAGCTGAGGCCACCGCTGCCTCTCGCGCAAGGCGATCTGCCACAACTGTATTAGTACCGTCCTCGTACGCTTCCAACGGGTGGCGTGGGATCAACACGACGGTCTCGCCCCCGCGCGGCACGCGAATCTGCCCGTACTGGCCAACGTCAGCGAGTTCGGCACCATATGCCTGCGACCAGCCGGCCAGTATTCGCCGCGTCACGTCGGCGTCCAACTCAGGAGCCTCACCCGACAACGCGGTTATCAGGTCCGCCGCCAGACGCCAGTCAAGTAGTGAGTGGAAGGCCATATTCGAGTAGTCCCGTAAACACACGTAACAAGATCCCGAGCACGATTCTGCATGGTCCGGTTTGCGTAGGCTCTCGACGTAATCGTTTATAGCGCTCAGGTATTTCGGGAACTCCTCAGGCGATCCAAGATGAGTGGAGAACCCGGCGCCGTTTTCGAGGACATCAGCTAGAAAGGCCCACGACGACGTCTTCCCGTCTTGGGCGGAAATATGGATTCCAGAGACAAACTCATTGGGCTGGACATCGAGGTAAGTCGCCGCCGTCCGGCGCATGAGTGCGGCAAGTGAGTACCACGCCGCCCGACGGCCCTGCCACGTCTCGACTACACCACTCGGCTGCCGGTGTTGTTCGAAGTTCAACCTGAGACCGAGTTCCGGAATGCTTCCGGAAGGCGTTCCTACAAAAAGAAGATCGGTCTTTTGGCTAGCTCCAAGCGCAACTTCAACTTCTTCATCGTTAAGGTCGGCCGCTTTAACCGCATACAGGTCAACAGCTTCAGTCGCATAGAAGCCGCCTCCGAATTTCGCGGTCGGTTTCGCTTGGCGGAATTTGTACATTTCCCCGCGCCGATCATTGACCACCAATCGCTCACCCGGCCCGGATCGTGCAACGACGCCTTGCTCGACAACCTCCTTCAGATTGTTCAAGTCAGCGATGGCCCGGACGGCTCCTGAACTCCCCGTCCATGCAAAAGCGCCGTCGAAATCCTCGCCCAGGGTGCTGGCGAAGCCGGCTGGCTCTCGCATGTCGATTCGCCCGTAATTCTCGTCGGATCCGCATCTTGGGCAGGCGAGTAGCAGCGGATCGTCTGCGACTTTGTCCTCAGCTGAGCCACAGACCCGGCACATATCAATGAGACGCGGGTCACCAAGTGGATTCGGGTCGGGCTTCGGCGGCCTGCCAGGTGACGACGGCGAGTACCCGACTACCGCAATCGCCGTAAAAACCTGCCCATCGCGCACAACGCTCGCCCCAGGCGCAAAAGTCGATACCGCGAGCGCGAGGTCACGGTCGACCGTCCAGCGTGGAGGCCATGGATAGCTTCTACCCGGCCGCCGACCTAGATAAAGCAGCCTTACACGGCTCGGGAAACCAAACATCGGCAGGAGGCCGTCGTGAGCGAGCCGCTCCGAAAGATCGGCGGAACCCCTTGCCGCAGCAGCCGCAGTGTTCAATTCCGTGATGAGCTCCTGGGCAAAATTAGCTTCATCTACGGCCTGAAGCGGCGTTCCGTTGCGGAGCACACCTGAGATTCGGCGTATCTCCGCATGGTTCGCGGCAAGCCAATCAGCCACGGCGGCTCGGTGCTTGTCCCAGTCTGCGGCGTTCCCGAAATCACCGTGTGGATTAAGAGAATCCGTCCAGTCTCCTTGCGAACCCACGCTCATGAAGGCGCGACGCAAGACCTCCGACTTCAGAATCCGGTAAAAAATCTCGATGCGATTCAGCGCTAAGTAAGGCGGAGGCGTCTTTTCGTTAGCGATCAGTTCTGGCTGGCGGAAGTAGTTCTCGTCGTGTGAACGGCCGCGGCACACTGTCAACGATGTGGCGACCGGACTGAACCGTCGACCGGCGCGCCCCACTCGCTGCTGGTAGTTGAAGCGTGTCGGCGGCATATTCGCCAGGACCACGGCTTCAAGACCGCCGATGTCGACACCTGCTTCCATCGTGGTCGTGACTGAGAGCACGTCTAGGCCATCAGCTTTCTTTGCCTTTTCGCCGGCGATGAACACATCCTGGAAGCGGAGCTGCCGAGACTGGGCATCAACGCGATCGGTTTGGCCAGTCAGCTCGGCGGTATGTAGTCGGAACCTGCCGTTTCCGGTCGATGCCTTCCACGCGTAGTAGTCGTCGGTGAGGTTGCCTAACAAATCTGGGGCGCCCAAGTTACCCGAGCATCGCGTGCAAATTCCGGCACCGGCAACCAAATGCCGACGCGAACAACGTTCACACAGCCACTGCTTCTCTGAAGTTCTCACCATGAGTCGTTCTGGCCTGACGACGTACTGCACGACGGCTTGTCCCCAGATGCGGAGGCAGTCATCACGGACATCTTCCCAGTTGCCCGAGCCGGAAACTCGGGTCCAAAACTTCCGGAGGAATCGTGGCGGCGTATTTGTCCCATCACGCAGTGTTTCGATTCGTCTCCGCAAAATGAGAAGACGTAGGCTAGCTCTAGCTACACCCACGTCACCCTCAAGGTTCTCCGGTCCTTCATCTCCTTTGAGCGCGAACCACCCAATTCCGAGTGACTCAACATCTCTGCCCGCACTGCCAGCCAGAGCGTTGTAGAACTCAGTTGTCGACTTACCTCGGATCGCGGCCTCTAGCGTTCGCTCCGCGAGGTCGAGGTTTCCCCGAATGGCCGGCCTGTTATCCCAATTTTCGTATAGCGAGGTCCACGGCCGCTGACTCTTCTCCTGAGTGTGGGATACGGACGGATACGGACCGCCGGGGTTGATTCCCATGCTGAGCAAGTCATCAGCAATCCGGCCCTGAACGGCAGGCAACTGGAGCGGATCCCTAAACGGTTGCGCCGCTTGGCCAATCCGTTCCGGATCAGCTGGCTCATCTTCAAGAGCGTTTCGCAGCGCGTTGTACGCCTGTAGGTCACGCTGCATCAGCAGCGCTCTCGCAGAACGCGCTTCGTCGTTACGCTCGCCGTCTACGACATACCGACGGACCAATTCGATTGTTTCCGCAGATATCGGCCCACTATTCTCAAGTTGCTCGACGAAAAGGGACCGAACTAGATCCTGATAGTGACGAATACCTATGCCTGCAGCCAGCTTCGCCGCATCTTGTCGTGAATCGGAGAAGACGATCAAGCGGCGCTGATCTTGCTCAAGGCTGTTCGCAAGTTCACCGACCAGCACTTGGTTGATCTTCTCGAAGCCTGTGCGGAGTGTTCGGATCGATGACCGAAGGCGATCAGTACTTTCGGCCTTCAACGCCTTGCCTCCACGCCCGTGCGTTACTTCACGATCGACGCCACACGCGGCGCATCTGGTCGGAAACGCTGGAAGTGCGGCGGGGTCGACTGCACCCGGCTTGGTGACGAACTGCCATGCGTTACTCGTCTCGCCGGGCAGCCGCCTTGCTACATCACCCATACCGTGCACCAATTCCACTGGCGCATAACTGAAGTCCAGACTACCGACACTCCAATCTGAGTCCACTGGGGAGTTCTCGCCTGGCCAGACAACAACATAGTTCGCAGCAGACCGTGCCGTGATGGCTTGGTCAGGCAAACTGGCGATATCACTGATATCGGCTAGAAGCGACAGGCTGCCGGAAGTGTTCGTAACCGGGTTCGAAGATGCAAATCCGCCCAGATAGACCTCGCCGCAATCCTCGCAATATAGGAGTTCTAAGACTCTCGCGCCGCAGTCGCAGCGGGCGATTGGTTGCGAATACAGTTTTCCTATAGCGCGTCGCTGATGAAGGTATTCTCCTGCTACAGCATCGCATTCGCGATTGGTACAGGCCCAAAGTCCTGAGACGTTGCGAAAAAACTGGTGAAAGCGAAGCCTTACAGCCTCTGGTCTTTTGTCGGCACCGCGAATCTCAAGGGCATGGATGAGGTTCTGAGTGAGCCCTTCGGCGTCATCTCGCCCGGGAAAGAGCCGCGCTTCGAAAGCGGTGAGAGGTACGGCAGAACCAACCGGATCACCTTGATGCAGCGCCGATAGAAGTGCTTGTTCAGCATCGGTTCTCGCGAGCAACTCTGATGCCTCTCCGGGATCCTCAAACGGTTCACGAAACTCATTGGCGTGGGACTCCAGATCGATCCCGGCAGGTGGAACTGGCTGAAGTGCACCACCGACGAAAGTGAAATCTTTCCCGCGCGCAAAAAAGTCACGAAGGAACTTGGCGTCGCGACCCGGTTCCAGCGAAGCGGATCCGGCAAGGATTTGCATTCGCTCAGGTGCCTCAGCGATTCCTAGCCGGTCAGCAAGTAGACGAAGGACATAGCCGATCTCCGTTCCTGCGGTTCCGCGATAGGTGTGGACTTCGTCGATGATGAGTGAGACCCGGTTGGCATCGTTGCTCTTGAGCCAGTTCCTGGTTGATTCGAAAAAGACGCTGTCGCGCTTGCGCATCAGCATGATGTTCAGCATCGTGAAGTTTGTGACCAGGATATCGGGCGGTGCGGCTCGCATGTCCCAGCGAGATCGAAGCTCAGCACCATCGGGACGTGGTATGTAGAAGCGGGATTCGCCGCCAACTTGGCGATCATGAGCGACTGCGGCCTTGTACTGCTCCTCTGTCCCCTTCAGGTAGTTTTGCAATTCCGCGACCGCGTCGGGATTGGTTTCGCCACCCAATACGGGTGTATTTCCGGTGTAACGGCCGAAGTAGAAGCGATTACCGTTGCGGTTCTTGTCGAGCCAATCGTGAACGGGATCTGCATCAAGCGTTTTCCTGAGTCGAACAAGTTGATCGTCGGCCAGTGCATTCATGGGATACACGACGAAGGCACGCACCGCAGCTTGGCGAGCAGGGTCTTCTCCCGCGCGCTGTTGGTTGAAGCTCGTTCCCTTCGCCCACCAACGTTCCTGCTTAACGGAATTCGCTTTCCAGCGTTCCGATTCACGCAGCAGCTGATCGATAACAGGCATAAAGAGAGATTCGGTCTTTCCTGACCCTGTGCCGGCGACCGCAGCTAGGTCGCTACCCTCCATTGCTGCCGCAAGCGCTTGGGCCTGATGCATGTAGAGATTTGGGATGCTGTCAAACATCCCCAAGGCCAAAAGACCCGCAAGGTCAGGGTGCGCACCCGCTTGCTGAAGGGTGGTGGCCAAATCACCTTTGGCGGACACGTACCGAGGACGAACCTCGACCAAAGGGGGCTGCCAAACGCCGCCAGGCCGGTCAAGGATGGCTCGGCGTTCCGCGTTGAGAACATCGAGGCCCAAGCTGAATGGAGTCTCGTAGTATCTAAAGTAAGCATCGCACAGATTGGCAAATATGCCCTTCGGGTGCTCGGTCACGTCCGTCTCCCCCCTCTCTTCTCCCTATTGGTTATCAACTTCTGCCCGAGACTTCTCGCGATCAACTCCGCGATCACTCTGGGAACTCCCTCGTAAACCTTCAATGCGCCATCCGTGCGCGCGGGAAACCCTGTGCATAGGGTCGCCGATCGCTTGTGCAGCATTGGTAGGTCGATGTGCCGCTGCACCGATAAGCTGCCTCGGTTGAGTTCACCATCGCCGTACGCACCCCAGCGAAGGGACGAAAACACCGGATCCATCGCCAAGGCAGCATGAATCACCTCAGATCGGTCTCCAGCACGCCATCTGCCGTCAAACACAGCGTGTACGAGTTGCCCCGGCCTACGCCAGCGATAAGCCCCCTTCGGTGTAGACCCGGGCGTAGCCGAGATCCAGGGGTCGGTGTAACCGGGCGAATCAGATACCAACTTCGCCGGTACCAGTCGTTCTAACTGCGTGTCAGCGCCATTGGTTGGAGCTGCGGTCGGCGAAAGATAACCATGGATCGGCTTGGCAGATAGTGCGAGGCGCGATGCCGCACAACCGACACTGACCAACCGGGGCTCGCCTGAGCGCAATCTGCGGTAGAGATCGGCAACGAGTCCCTGACGTTCCGCCTGAATCAGCAGCGTGCCTGGGACAGGAATCGCAATGCCCAGATCGGGCGTGTGTCGTATGGGCCATCCATCGAAACCGATTTTATTCAGGCGTTCCACAAGGTACGCCGAACGGACTCCGGCCAGCATTAGGAGTCCGTCGCAACCTGGAAGCGTGACCATTGCGGGATCTACTGCACTCCAACGACGGTTGTTGAAACTGATGTCCAGATAGCCTAACGCCGACATTTCCCTCGCCCACCCGAAGAAGGCGCTCTTCGGGGGGGTAGCGAGGGAGTCGGCGGTCCTGCCGCTGCCGAACCACGTGACGCGCTTCTCGAGAAGTTCGAGCGTTCCGGAACCCTCAGCGTCAAGCCACCCCAACAGGACTTCACCGGGTCCCGGTTTCGTCAAGGCTTCGTAGCGCACAGTCATCGGACGTCGGCTTCCGTAAGAAGGTCTTGCCACTTCGGCTGATCGCAGAAGTTTGCAGACATACGCAGGACATCGACCCACAAACCGCGGTTAGTTGCTCGACCGTCGATTTCTAGATCCGGCATCGTATCGACGAGTTGATCGACGTAGAAGTGATTGAACTTCTGCTGAACCAGCCAGCCCTCGCATTCTTTGCGGACGACCAGGTAGTGAAGAGGGTCGACTAGGTCGGCCACTAGTCGATCCCAGTAAGGCGGCAGCGGCGGGTCAGTCAACACTCGGATATGTCCTGCTGGACCTAACAACCAGGTGTTATCCCGGTGGCGCTTGACAATGACCAGTCGCGTCCCGAATTGATCAGGCACTGGGCTGGGAGCGGTAAGTGACAGCTCCGGTAGCGCACCCGACTCGATCCGCAGACCGGGCTGTACCACGAACTCGCCAGGACTTATCGTCTCGAATTCGACGGAGCCGTCATCAGATTCCAGGGTGTGGGGACCAGGCGCGAGATCTTCAGTAAAACTGCGCAATGGTGACAACACGCCCCGCGGAAGATCCCTCAATGTGCTTCCGTCCAACTGCACAGGTACGAAGGCCTCGTCTCCCGGCGGAATCGCGAGGTCAGGCTCACCGCCATGAATATAAATCGCGTTATGAAGGGCGTTTGTTACTTTGAGCCCGTCGCTGAGACTCAATCGCGGGCTGGTTGTGCCGGCAACCCGGATGCCGGTCAGTCCAGCCGCAGCAAGTGAATCGGTGATTTCCTTGTCGGTCAGGAACCGGACATTTTCGATGAATCCGACCCCATCAGGCGCCAATTTGCGTGGCTTTATACTTCCTGAATTACAAGACCTTCCAACAAAATTTTTCACCGCGTCCAACAGCGTGGGATGCCATATCAGTGCGTGATTCGCGCCCGGAAGCATTCGTGCGGCACTCGCCCAGTAGCCTCCTAACGAATCCCACGTAAGCAGTGCCAGACCATCGCTTATTCCGGCCCACTCCTGTCCGCCGTCGGAGTAGACAGTAGGCATATCAAGTAAGTCGGCGGCTCTCAGCGGTACTGAGACAGCGCCATTGACGGTGCCGATGATCCACACCGCTTTCCAGTCCTTGGTGAGCGTCGGCTGGACGGCTAGGACCGCCTCGTGCATCTCACGCCCCGATCGGCTGAGAACGACACCGTCCCAGCCCTTGGCGGCATCTTGGAGCGCTTTTCCGAATTCCGGAATGGCGTCGTCGGCAATCCCTTCGACCGTGTCGCAAAACTGCTTCGACAGACCCCGACGAGATCGCATCCATCGGCGCAAGTGCTGCACGAGATCTTCACTTGGAAGGTTGGCGGACGTGTCGTGCCCTAACGCCGCCCAAAGATGGGTCAAGATGTTGCGATCAGCCCGTCGCAGAAGCGCCTGCGACAACGGATACCCGATCCGCTTTAAATGGTTATTGATCAGCCGGATAGTAGACACGCCGAACTGCTGACCCGCTGCTGTATGCATCCAGGTATCGAACTGCCTCCAAAGCATCGCAACGGTGTCGAAGTCCCTCTTCATCGACAAACCGAGATCGCTGCCCGGTGACACGCCCGCGACTTCGAACAACCTGTGGTAGTAAGCATTCTGCGCGACGCCCGCTGTCCCCTCCATTCGCGTCGCGGCCAGAACAGATAGCGCTAGTAGCGGAAGAGTTGGCGGCGGCTGTTCAGGATTTTTAAGCTTCGCCTTGACCGCCCGCCGGAAGATGCTGTCATATGGATCGCCGAAGTTGACCAATGATGCCCGCACGGCTGCAGCCAGGCTGTGTGGGCCCTCCTCGCCGCCGAGTTGTGTGAGGACGTCGTCATCGGCATAGAAAAAAACCGGTCGGCCTGGGCCCGCGCGAAACTCTTCGAGCAGGCACTCCTGCCAGTCGTTCCAGTCCAATTCATGCCCCCGTTAGCGCCCTGGTTTTCTACTCGCATCTATCTTCGGAATACTAAAGACGCGTACCGACATAACTAGGCACTTTCGGCCGACAGGGCCTCGATTAATCTCCCGACGTGACTCCACCTTCCCGAGAGATGGCGTCTCCGGACATCCAGGGGCGATTCAACACGCAGGGGTCTTTCGGCCGACGAACGTCCAATTCAGCGAGAATTCTTGAATCGCTCAGGCTTTTCGAGCGTAAGCCCGAGGCCATGGCCTCGCAGGGGTCAGTTGTTCGGCCGGTCCTTAGCCCGACTTTCCCCGCGATCCCAAGTTTCGGTCAGGCTTCCCGAACCCGCGTCGGGCCGAGATCCGGGCCGCCCTGATTGCGATACCCGTAGACGATCATTGGGCCGATTGCCACGCACGCTCAGCCGAGGTCTCAGCACCTGGCTATGCCACTCCAGCATTCTGCAGTACATCGGAACATGCACGCCGATAGTCGTCCATCGAGTTCCGGAACTGCCTTATCGCGTCGTGGTCAAGTGCGGGCAATTCCTCTGTGTAGCGAGTGCAAATCAGTTTTCGGGAGAGCGAGCGCCCAGCCAGAACCTCATCGCAGCCGTTGACAAAATTTTGCAAGTACGTGAGGCGCCGGCGGAAGAAAGCTGGCACCGGTTCGAACGTCTGTAGCCGCTGTGTGACGAACGCTGTGCCGGGGGACGGGGCGGGCAGCTTTTTCCACGCAGTTTCGACGTAGGAACTCACCAAATCAGGGACTTCAACATCGCGATAAAACGCGGTGCTCGTTCGTTGGAGAACGGCCTGAACGTCACTACCCTGCCGGTCTGTCAGCGGCGCAAGCCAACTCGGCAGCCAGATCAGATTAGGGACAAAGGAGTACAACCAGGGATCGGTACCCGCGAAGTCCCCGCTGGGCAAGTCTCGCCAGATGTGGCAAGCCGTAAACCCCCTCCACGGCTTTTGGCCGCGATACGGACTCCATTCAGGACCGTTGATGGTCAGCGACAGCGGCAGCTTCTTGATGATCGAATTGTCATCACGCAGGTACCCGTCACTGCGGGGCGAGCCCCACGATTCTGGCCCTTGGTCATAGCGGCAGGTGCGATCGCGAATACACCACGGAACAATTACCGGCAAGGCCGAGTAGACCTCTGGCGACCACCAGATACCCAGATCCTGGATCAGGTCGAGTGTGAGTTGGGTGAACTCCTCGGAGTCCGGCCCCGAACTCATTCCGTCAGAGAGGTAGCGATACAAAGCGGAGGACCGCGGCGCATTCGAAGCGACGAAGCTCGAATTGCTCCGCCCATCTAGTTCGGCGACTAGCTCGACCGCTCCGTCCACACCTTTGGTCATAAACAGTCCCTCGATTACGGACTCAGCGCAGCTGACGTTACTCAACGCCAAGCAGTTGCACGCCGTGGTCCTGTGCACGCGAGGCGCTGGAAGGCCTAAGCAACCGTTGGCAGCTTCTTCTTCCGCGCTTTGGGCAATTCCCCAGCGGCAATCTCGGCGACGGCATCCAGCTCCCGCTGACGTCCGGCACGAATTTCCGCTTGCGACTTCCGCTTCTTTCCAGCAGCGACTGCGATCGCCTGCGCGATCTGCAACCCAACGGCCTCGGCAACTGGCGGAGGAAAAGCGTTGCCGACCTGTCGATAGGCGTGGGTTTTTCTGCCAACGAAATGCCATTCCGCGGGGAAGCCCTGTAGCCGGGCTGCCATCTCAACGGTCAAGCGTGGGATACCGGAGAACCCTGCCGAGGGCGCCTCTTCGGCGATGGTTCTGCCGTCGACCCCGAGGGTTAGCCATGCCGCGCGGGCCCGGGTCGGACCGAGGTCTGGTCCCCCGTGCTTCTTGGAGCCGCCGACAAGGGTCGGAGCAACTCTGTTGGCTTTCTTCGCCCACGCATTCGCTCCGCGCCAGCCGTTGCGTGCCATGAGTTTCTTGAGTGCTTCACCGACAGTGACAGTGGGGACATCAGGCTCAGGCCAGTTAAAAACACCTTGGTCGTTCCGGATTGCAACCATGATCACGCGCGGCCGCAACTGCGGCACGCCAAAATCGGATGCGTTGAGAAGCTTCCACGACACCTCGTAGCGGTCGGCCAGCCGGTTTTCGACCCCGGCCCGGTAATCAGCGAACTTTGGGTCAAGCAGACCGCGCACGTTTTCCAGCATCACGGCCTTCGGGTTAATCACGTCGACGAGGTCCAAGGCGACGGGGAACAAGTCCCGCTCGTCGTCGCCGCCGAGCTGGCGGCCAGCTTTGGAGAACGGCGGGCACGGTACTCCGCCGGCCAGGAGATCGACGCCCTCGTAGCCCGACGGGTTCCAGCCGTGCAGATCGGCCTCGATGACGTTCCATGCGGAGCGGTTGTACCGCAGCGTTTCGCATGCGTGGTGGTCGATCTCGACCACCGCGTTATGGGCGAACCCAGCCTTCTCGAGACCGAGCGCCTGGCCCCCGGCTCCGGTGCAGATTTCAACAGAGGTCAACTCCACAACGGGCTCCTTTCACGAATGATGGGCACCATATCGGCGGGTTCTGACTACCAGGAAAACCTAGTGGTTTCGGTGCCCTTGACCAGGGATATCTGATGGGACGCGCCGGTTGCATCCGTGAAGCGGCCGTCTAATGTCCGCAATAACCACACAGGTCCCATAATGAACACGGCAGACCTTCTATCGTGAGAGCGTGAGCCAGCCCACGTGGCCCCCGTCATCCGCCGATCCATCAATCGCTGAAGTCCGGGCCCAGCTGCTGGAGCTTGATCCGGATGGGTCCCGAATGGCGGCTGTATTTCGCAGGACCTTCGACCAGCTTTACGACGGACAACACACGGGCCGCTACAAACTGGACCAGTTGTTCAAAACGGAGAAGACCCACTTCGGCACGCTCATCGAAATCAACTTGCAGCGCGAACTGAGGCTGGATGACGGTGAGACCCTCGACTTCAACATCGCGGAACAAGAGGTCGACTGCAAGTACTCGCACACCGGCGGCTGGATGCTACCAATCGAAAGTTTCGACCAAATCGTTCTCGTCACGCAGGCCGACGATCATCGATCCACTTGGAGTGTCGGCCTAGTCAGAGTCACCGAACAAAATCGGCGAACGAGCGAAAACCGAGACCGGAAGACGGGGCTCAATTCCAAGGGCCGCGACGATATCTCCTGGCTATTCCAAAATTCACAAATGCCACCCAATGCGCTCCTGTCACTGTCCGAGGTGGAAGTGGAAGCGATCATGGGCGCTCGCAGCGGCCAAGCAAGGGTCAACGAGCTGTTCCGGCGGGCAACAAACCGCCGACTCACTCGCAGCATCATCGCGACAGTCGCTCAACAAGATGACTTCATGAAACGCGTCCGCGAAAATGGTGGAGCGCGAACCGCGTTACGGCCGGAGGGTTATCTGATTCTGGGGGGCGACTATGCCGGCCAGCGGGCGGCAGCCGAAGCGCTCGGATGCGAGGTACCTCAGCCAGGCGAACTCGTCAGCGTCAAAGTTGTTCCTGCAAAGTCGAAAAGCGGCGTAAAGATTGACCTTGCTTGGTGGCGGTTGGCTCATGAAGACGAGGACGTCACGGAGCCGGCACCAATGCTGCCGAGGTGAATGGACGACACTGAACTACGGCAGCTCCGTTATTGTGGTGGCGTCAGTCGCAATTGCCACAGACGCCCGTCAGCGGGAGCTGCTCACCGCATCCCTTCTGACAAATACCGCCTTCTCGTTTAGCCTTGCGGACGACTTCGCCACCCACACGAACATTATTGACTGGGTGCGTGACGTACCACGTGCCCTCCGGCCGACTACTTGGTCCAGTGACGTGCTAGCTGAGGAAGGCGAATGATTCCTAACAAGTTGATCGAAGCCCTGACTGTCTCGCTGGGCCGTTGGGACGGGCGCGACCCAACGTCCGACGATGATTATGAGGCAGGTAAGGAGATGGCGGCCGCGATCACGACCCTTTTGGTATGGAATTCACCCCAATCTTAAAGGCAGACGCAATACGGTGACGGTATGACCAGGGCAGGCCATCAAGTACCTTTCGATAAACTGCCGTCATCTGACCTATATGTGGATGCGACCTACCTCGGTGGCCCCGAGAAAGACATAAGGGCGGAAGTGCTCAATGTCTTGTTGCCGGGAGTGGGCAACCGGCGTGGCTTCCGGTTCGTCCGTTCACCGGACAAGAAGGCGGCCCGGTTAGCAGTGTTGTTCACAACGGGCAGAGAACCAGACTGGCCCGACATTCTGGATAAGCAGACCGGGTTGTTCACTTACTACGGAGACAACCGTGAACCGGGACGCGATCTGCATGACCCAAGAAACAGAGGCAACGTTTTCCTACGGGAAGTTTTCGCCGCCGACCGAACATCGCCCGAAGCGCGGCTTGATGTTCCACCGATCCTCCTTTTCGAAAGCGCACCCCCGGGGAGGGCCGTGCGATTTTTAGGTTTACTTGCTCCTGGTGGCACAAACCTAGCTCCTGAGGACGAACTTGTCGCCGTATGGCGCAGTACCGAAGGTGAACGGTTCCAGAATTACCGCGCGATTTTTACGGTGCTGGACACTCCTACTATTCCAAGACCGTGGCTCAGGGCAGTGATAGCCGGTGAGCCAACAACAACCGCCAGTGGATGCCCCAATGTTTGGAAAAAGTGGGTCGAGAAGCGGATCTACAAAACATTACGTGCGAAGCCGACGCTCACGATCCGCAGCGAAGAGCAACAGATGCCGGCGGAGTCCGACAGGACAGGCCAAGCCATCTTGAAGACTATTCATGAGTACTTCGAGAAGCCGACCGACTTCGAGGCTTGTGCCATCGAAATCTGGCGCATGCTTGCGCCGCAGACGGGCAAGTGCATACCGACGCGACCGTCGGTTGATGGAGGCAGAGATGCGGTCGGCGACTATCTACTAGGCCCCATTAGCGATCCAATCACGTTAGATTTCGCGCTCGAGGCGAAGTGCTACGCGGCGAACGGCTCAGTAGGGGTCAAGGAAGTCAGCCGCCTCATCGGTCGATTGCGTCCCCGAAACTTCGGGGTAATCGTCACAACTTCGTTTATCGGTAAACAAGCGAACAAAGAGATTAGAGAGGACGAGCATCCTGTCGTCATCATCTCGGGCCGAGACATCGTAGAAATCCTGCGTTCCAAAGACTACGGGAGCGTGGCAAAGGTCAAGTCCTGGCTTGCTAGTGAATTCCCCAAAGCCAGCTGACTTCGACAAGACAAAGAACCCGGCCAGCGCGACCCCGAAGAAGAGCGTGCTAACCACGACGCTTCAGGAGCCGAAATGACCGAAGCCAGCTTAGGCGATCCAGACGAATGGGACTGGGAGGATTTAGCCGCTACTTGAGCTGTAGACGAAGCCCGCGGTAAGTAGCGCATTTCACCCTGCAATTCAGTGCTGCTTCGTGCTGCTTCGACGGTGAATCGGCCAGCGCCAGCCCGATCTCGTCCGCGAGCTTCAGACGTGCCCTGGCACAACGCAAAGGCTGCCGGATTTTGGTAGATGGATCCAACTGGTCGAACCTACGCGTTAGCCTGCGGTGAGAACAGTGGACCGGGGGAGATTTAGTGGACCAACAACTCATCACACCGTCGAAGATCACGGCGTGGCTTGAATGCCAGCACTACCTGACTCTTGACAGTGAGGTTGCGGCTGGCATTCGGACACGCCCGTACTCGGTCACCGGGTCGTATGCCGAGTTGTTGCGCGACAAGGGCGATGTCCACGAGAAGGCCTGCCTGGCCGCGATCAGAGCCCAACATAAGCGTGTCAAGGAGCTGCCCACGAAAGCCGAGGGTGAGACCTTCGCGGAGTTGGTGCAACGAGTCGGCAATCCGTTCCGCGATGACGACTGGGATTTTCTGTTTCAGATGCCCTTTATCCACGATGGGATGCGCGGCACCGCCGACTTCATTGAACGGGTCATTGATCCAGAGACCGGCGCGGTGAGCTTCGAGCCGATCGACTCTAAGCTGACCCGCACAGCAGCTAAGCCCGGCCATGTGTTGCAGCTGTGTTTCTACGCTGACGGGATCGAAGCACTCACCGGTATCACTCCGGAGCGGATGCACATCTGGCTGGGCTCTGGACATCAAGAGTCACTGCGCGTCGCCGAGTTTCGGCCCTACTGGCGCCGGCTGCGCCAGCGACTCGCCCGCGAGCTCGAGGCCGGCCCAACAGCCACCACTGAGCCGGTGCCATGTACGCATTGCCAGTTCTGCGAGTTCAGTCCTATTTGCGATCAGCAATGGCGCGACGAACGATCGACGTTCCTGGTCGCACGAATCCGCACAGCAGAAAAATCAGCCCTGACCGCGTCCGGTGTCTGCACCATCGACGCGCTCGCGGATACTGCTTCGCCTTTAGAGGGTGTGAAAGATGAGCGGCTGGGCTGGCTGGGTCAGCAAGCCTCATTGCAGTGCACGGCCGAAACGCGAACCGAGATGCCCTACGCGGCCCTCGATAGCCTGGGTGATGCTGGCGAGCCCGAAGACGATGACTACAAGCACCGCCTGCCACAGCCTGACGAAGGTGACGTGTTCATCGACTTTGAGGGCCACCCCTACTGGACCGTTGAACAAGGCATGTTCTTCCTGTTTGGATGTCTGGAACATCACCCAGCCGATGGGTGGAAATTCCATCCCCGATGGGCGCATACCAAAGACGACGAACGCGCCAAAGCCGCTGAACTGATCGGCTACCTCGCCCTACGCCGCCAAGAGTGCCCTGGCATGCACATCTATCACTACAACCACACCGAGCGAAGCAATCTGGAATCCCTCGCTGACGGGAATCCCGTTACCGAGTCACAGATCAAAGACCTCGTCGCCACGGGGGCGTTCATTGATCTCTACCGCACGGTGCTCACCAGCATCCAGATCGGCGCCGACTCCTACAGTCTGAAGCGCGTCGAGAAACTCACCGACTTTGAGCGCAGCCACGACATCACCACCGGCGCGGGGGCGGTCCTCACCTACGAGCACTACCTGGAAACCGGTGACGACAACGATCTCTCCGAGATCGCCAAATACAACGAAGACGACGTACGGGCCACATTAGCGGTGCGGAACTGGCTCGTTGAGCACCGGCCCGAGGGAATGGACTGGCGGGCACCCTATCTAGAAACTGATCCCGAACCGGAAATCACCGAGCTCCGTGATCGGGAAATTCGGCTCCACGCGTACGGACCCGAGAGCGACGAACATTTCCTCGGGGACCTGATCGGCTACTGGTGGCGCGAGCGACAAGCCGATCTGGGCCCGAAGAGAGCCAAGTTTGATCAGCGGGCACAGGTGCTTCTCGACGATCCCGAGGTGATCGCTGAGCTCAACAATATGGAACCCATTCAACGCGTCCACAGCACACATGGCACACCGATACTTCCGGCTATGCGATTCTCCTTCCCGCAGCAAGAACTAGGTGCGTGGGCCGTCAAAGGTGGCAAAACAATTTTTGTCAACGACGAAGCGAACACCCGTTACGCCTCTATCGCGGCCATCAACCACGAGAACCACACCGTAGATTTTGTATGGACCGAAAAGTTACAAGAAGCCAACGATGTTCCCGCCGCTGTGGTGCATGACGACTGGGTTAGTGACACACCAAAAGCCATGGCACTTCAGGCTTTCGCCGACAACATATTAGAAGGGCAGCCTCTCAACCCCGTGACGATGGAACTCCTGAGGGGTGAGGCACCGCGGTTCGCCGGCGGCGGACCAACAGGAGGCGAATTCACCGACGACCTTCCCGCGCTTCAGGACCTGATCGTCCAGCTCGATCACAGCTACATCGCCGTTCAGGGTCCGCCGGGAACGGGCAAGACCTTCACCGGCGCCAACCTAATCCGGACACTAATACTCGCTGGCAAGCGCGTAGGGATCACGGCGTTTAGCCACTCAGCAATCAATAATCTACTGCGGGAAGTCTTCAAGGTCTTTGCGAAAGAAGGCGGAATCGACAAGTTGAGCTGCATCCGCCAGAAGGCCGGAGCCGAAAATCTGCCCGCAGACATCGTCCTGAACGACAACAACCGAAAACTTGCCGACCCGGCGTTCAACCTCGTTGCAGGAACACCGTGGAAGTTCTGCTCTGAAGCACTGCGAGACTCCGCCGTCGACGTCTTGTTCATCGACGAGGCAGGACAACTAGGCC
>Ga0194035_1000264_pt1 | contig 31998 bp, 30 predicted proteins | sample JunL2320m_MetaG_FD_148680 | JGI IMG/M metagenome (GOLD analysis project Ga0194035, IMG submission 148680) | Anoxic zone freshwater microbial communities from boreal shield lake in IISD Experimental Lakes Area, Ontario, Canada - Jun2016-L239-20m | ecosystem: Environmental > Aquatic > Freshwater >...
GCCAATGCCCATGGCACGGTGACCGGTGCGGCCGGCGGTGTGCTCCTTCGTCCGTTCGCCCGGTTGATCTCCCAGACCGGGGATAGCGTCACCACCTACGGCGAACCCTGGAACATGAACTGACACAGCGTTAACCTGACACAGCGTTAACCTGACACAGCGTTAACTGATGATGGTCCCCGGTTCACACCGGGGGCCATCGTCGTATCGCGGACGTTAGTCGCTGAGGGTGAAGCTGCTCGCCCGCTCGACACCTGTCGAGGTGTCCTTGCCGCCCATGGCATCCCGGATCTCGGTCAATAGCCGGATCTGCTGGTCCTCGCCGGACTCGGCCGTCTCCCTGCTCCGCACCTTGTTATAGGGCAGAACTACCAGGAAGTAGACGACGGCAGCCACGAGGGCGAAGTTGATGAATGCCGAGAGCAAAACGTTGAGATCGATGGTCTGACCGCCGCCGATTTCGATCTGGAGAACGCCGTATGAAACATCCTTGCCGGCCCCGATCCGGTTGATCAGCGGTTGGATGATGGTGTCGGTGAACTTGGTGACCAGACCGGTGAAGGCGGTACCGATGACCACCGCGACCGCCAAGTCGACGATGTTGCCTTTAGCCAGGAACTCCCTGAATCCCTTTAACACGGTGGTGAGCCTTCCTTTGCTGTATTTGCCTGCAAGCGTCGACAGCGTAACGCATTCGCCAGCCCCTCAGTGGATCGTCAAGGTAACCGTCTGCACCAGAGTCGCACCGGCGAGGGTGTGGGCGGCCGAGGTTGGGAGTGCGACCAATACCACTCGGTCGTTGCTGGATCCGACGCTCTTCGATTTGGCCGACACCAAGACCACCACGGCATTGCTAGCGACCACCCGCGGCCGGGCGTCCGGCTCGGCTGAGGCCGCGCCCAGAACGTCGACGACGTCACCGGTTCGGATCAGATCGAGGACTGCGGCATCGGACAGGTGCAGGGGAACCACCCGGGCATCGGGACCGGCGTTGAGGCCGGCCAGCCGAGGGCCCAGCACTCGGGCATCGGTCAGCACCTCACCTCGTCGCACCGGCCCGGCCAGGGTCGCGCCGACGATCGAAAGATCAGTGTGCGCACCGTCGGGAAGTGTTGTCGGGGAACGCTTTTCCAGATGAACATCAGCGGCGGTCAATGGCAGGCCGGGGCTCAGATCCCGAGCGGCTACCGCGACGTCTTGCCTCGCATCGGCCGGATCGGGACGCAGAGCAACGACGCCTGCCAGAACCACCAGGAACCCCGCCGTGATGCGGCGGGCCAGTATGGTGCGGGTGAAGTCCGGGCGTACGGCACGCGAAATTCTCTCCAGCAGAGTGGGATTCAGCGACTCACCCATGCAGACACGGTAAAGCGCGGTGGTGCGCCAGGGCGACGGATGCGCAACTGGCTGTGGATAAACCTAGCTCGATGCCGGGGCCGGGGCCGGGGCCGGGGCTGAGCTGCTCGGCGTCGAGGAGTCCGAACTCGGCTTGGCTGACCCCGTCTTGTCTGACCCGGTCTTCTCTGATCCGGTCTTCTCTGAACCCGAAGACGAACCCGAGTCGCTCGACACCGGACTCTTGGCCAATTCGCGGCTGTCGGTGCGGTAGAAGCCGCTGCCCTTGAACACCACGCCGACGGAGTTGAACAGCTTACGCAGCCGACCGGAACACTGCGGGCAGGTGGTCAGTGCGTCTTCGGTGAAGGCCTGAACCGCGTCGAACCTGTTGTCGCACTCCGTGCATACGTAGCTGTAGGTCGGCACCTGAACCTCCGGGGAAGACTGAATTATTGGCACTCTATCGCGTCAAGTGCTAGAACCGCTATCCGCAGGTGGCTATTCCACCCGGTCATTGTCCCCGAGCGCGAGCAGGCCGCCACCGGGAATCAGGGCGTGCGTCATCCGCACATCGTGTGATTCCTCCGGAAGCGCTTCGGCGAGCTCGCCGTCACGCACCACCGCTATCAGTCGGGTTCCGGGTGTGCACAGCGGTAGCGACCGGTCGTAATAGCCGCCCCCGCGCCCCAGGCGCACACCGGTGCGGTCGACCGCCAGCGCGGGCACCAGCACAACGTCGGCGCCCGAGATCGCCGTCGGCTCCAGCCACGGCTCGGTGGGTTCGCGGAGGCCGAAGCGCGCCGCAACCAGGTGTCCCGGTTTGTACTCTCCCCACCACAGCGGGAGGTGTTCGCCGTCCGGGCCGGGGCGGGTCACCGGAAGTAACACCACCTCGCACAACTCACGCAGCCGATCCAGGAGAACCGGCGAGCCGGGCTCGGTACCCACCGGCAGGTACGCACACACTGTTCGAGCGCCTCGGACCACGACGGCGAGATGGCTGCGTAGTTGCTCTGCCTCGATCTCGCGCACCTCGTCGGGTACCGCACGCCGCGCCGCCAGCAGTGCGCGCCGGCGCTCGGCTTTGGTGTCGGCGGCCATGAGCTACACCTTGTCAGCATCGGCCCCGGTGCCGCCATAGTTGCGGTCCGAAGGTTGCGGTTAGGGTGTGACCGTGGTTACCGCGCAGGTTCGGTTTCCCCGGACGGCCATCGTCCCGGCGGCCGGTTTGGGCACTCGATTCCTGCCGGCGACCAAGACGATTCCCAAGGAGTTGCTGCCGGTGGTCGACACCCCCGGCATTGAGCTGGTGGCTGAGGAGGCTGCAGAGGCCGGCGCCGAAAGACTGGTGATCATCACCTCCGAGGGCAAGGACAGCGTCGTCGCGCACTTTGTCGAGGATCTGGTCCTCGAAGGCACGCTGGAGGCCCGCGGTAAAAAGGTGATGCTGGAGAAGGTTCGGCGAGCGCCTGCCCTGATCAAGGTCGAGTCCGTGGTTCAGGCCGAGCCGTTGGGTCTGGGCCACGCGGTGGGTTGTGTGGAGCCCGTGCTGTCTCCTGACGAGGATGCCGTGGCGGTGCTGCTGCCCGACGACCTGGTGTTGCCTACCGGTGTGCTGGAGACCATGGCCAAGGTGCGCGCCGAGCGCGGTGGCACGGTGTTGTGCGCCATCGAGGTCTCGCCCGCGGAGGTCAGCTCCTACGGGATGTTCGACGTCGAGGCGCTGCCGGATTCCGCCGACCCGAATGTGCTCAAGGTGAAGGCAATGGTGGAAAAGCCCAGCAGATCCGAGGCCCCGTCGCTATTCGCCGCGGCCGGCCGCTACCTGCTGGATCGCGCGATCTTCGATGCATTGCGGAGGGTCAAGCGCGGGTCAGGCGGGGAGATTCAACTCACCGACGCGATCGCGCTGCTGATCACCGAGGGCCATCCGGTACACGTGGTCGTCCACCGGGGCTCCCGACACGACTTGGGAAATCCCGGCGGCTACCTGAAGGCTGCGGTTGACTTTGCGTTGGATCGTGACGACTATGGCCCGGAATTGCGTCGATGGTTGGTTGAACGGCTGGGTCTGGCCGAACAGTAGGGCTTGCGGCGGTCCCGCGTGAGGACTCGAAGCGGAAAGGCGCGCTGTGCGTTCGGTGGATGAGCAACAGGCCAGAGTGATGGCTGCCGCGGTGGCGCCCAGGCCGGTACGGGTGTCGATCGCGGAGTCCCATGGCTTGATGTGTGCTGAGGAGGTCGTTACCGAGCACCCGTTGCCCGGCTTCGACCAGGCCGCCATTGATGGTTATGCGGTACGCAGCGTCGATGTCGGTGGTGCCGGCGAGATCGTGTTGCCGGTGATGGCGGTCATCGAGGCCGGGTCGCGGACGCCCAGCCGATTGCAGCCCAAGCAGGCGGCTCGGGTGCAGACCGGTGCACCGATGCCCACCCTGGCCGATGCGGTACTGCCGCTGCGGTGGACCGATGGGGGAGAGGCGCGGGTGAAGGTGCTGCGCGCGGTGCGCTCAGGCGCTTACGTTCGTCGGGTCGGCGCTGACGTTCAACCCGGGGACGTGGCGGTGCGGGCCGGCTCGATCATCGGCGCTGCGCAAGTCGGACTGTTGGCTGCGGTGGGCCGCGAGCGGGTGCTGGTACATCCGCGGCCGCGGGTGACGGTGATGAGTGTGGGTGGGGAACTGGTCGACATCTCCCGTACCCCCGGCAACGGCCAGGTGTATGACGTGAACTCCTACGCGCTGGCCGCCGCCGCTCGCGATGCCGGCGCTGAAGTGAGCCGGATCGGGATCGTCAGCACCGAACCCAAAGAATTGACCGACGTGGTCGAGAGCCAGCTCAACCGCGCCGAGGTGGTGGTGATCGCCGGCGCGGTCGGCGGTGCGGCCGCCGAGAACCTCCGCACGGTTCTCTCCGGGCTGGGCAACATGGAGGTCACTCGGATCGCCATGCACCCCGGATCGGTGCAGGGCTTCGGACAGCTTGGCGCAGAGGGCGTTCCGACTTTCCTGCTGCCGACCAACCCGGTCAGCGCGTTGGTCGTGTTCGAGGTGATGGTGCGCCCCTTGATCCGGCTGTCGCTGGGCAAGAGGCAGGCAATGCGCAGGGTGATCAGAGCGCGGACGCTCAAGCCGATCTCCTCGGTGGCTGGCCGCACCGGTTTCTTGCGCGGTCAACTATTGCGTGACCAGGACAGCGGCGACTACCTGGTGGAAGCGATAGGCGACACGCCCGGCGGCTCGTCGCACCTGCTGGCGTCGTTGGCCGAGGCCAACTGCCTGGTGATGGTGCCCAGCGATGTCGCGGAGATCGGAGCCGGGGAGTTCGTGGACGTCGCTTTCCTGGCTCAGCGGGGCTGACCATTTCCATGAGCCTGTGGGGGGGCGGTGCCGCGCACCCGGGCTGGCCGACTCCGGTCGGGCCGCTGCGGGTACCCGCCGGCTGTGTTCGGCTGCGGCCGGTTCGGATGCGCGACGCCGTGCAGTGGAGCCGCACCCGGGTGTCCGAGCGCGACAAACTCGAGCCCTGGGAGCCGACAGCGGAGTTGGATTGGACTGCGCGACATACCGTTTCGGCCTGGCCGCCGGCATACTCCGGTCTACGCGCCGAGGCCCGTAAGGGACGCATGCTGCCGTATGTGATCGAGGTCGATGGGCAGTTCTGCGGTCAGCTGACGATCGGCAATGTCACTCACGGCGCCCTGCGCTCAGCGTGGATCGGGTACTGGGTGGCCAGCGAGGTCACCGGCGGCGGCGTGGCGACCGGCGCGTTGGCGCTTGGCGTGGACCACTGCTTCGGGCCGGTGATGCTGCACCGGGTCGAGGCCACCGTCCGGCCGGAGAACGCGGCCAGTCGCCGCGTGCTGGCAAAAGTGGGTTTTCGGGAGGAAGGCCTGCTCAAGCGTTATCTCGACGTCGATGGCGCCTGGCGCGACCACCTTCTGGTGGCCATCACCGCCGAGGAGATCGAGGGTTCGGCGGTGGCTCGCCTGGTGCACCACGGACTCGCCCACCGCGGCTGAAGCCGGTCCTTTCTGTTACCAATGTGACATTTGTGACTGTTGGTGCTTGTCATCCTTGAATTACACGTGTGTAATTGGCTCGGCGCGCCGTTGCCCAGGGCGGGCGTCACAGACCTAGCCTGGTCGGGAAAGGAGCAGGCCACATGCCAAGCATCCCTCAGTCATTGCTGTGGATCGCCCTCGTGGTTCTCTGGCTCTTCGTTTTGGTGCCAATGCTCATCAACAAGCGCGACACCATCCGCCGCACGAGTGACGTCGCGCTGGCCACCAGGGTGATCAACAGCGCTGCCAAGTCCCGTCTGATCAGGCGCGGTGGCCCTGCGACTGGACACCGTCATGACCCCGACTGGCAGCTCGACGATGAGTCCGACGAGGACTACTCCGATCAGCAGGACGACGTCGAGGAGTACGACGATGCGGTGCGGGCGGCGCGGGCAGGCACCCGCACCAGTTCAGTGTTGGTCGTGACCTCGGTGACGGAGGAAGCGCTGACCGAACCGGTCTACATCGATGTCGATGTTGTCGACGAGAACTCCGGTGCGCTGCCGGTGGGCAACGGCGTCCAGGAAAGCCTGTTCGCCGCGAACGCGCGGGCGGCCGAGACCGGCGCGCGGGCGTTTGTCGGATCTGAGCCCGTGGCCGAGTATGACTCGTCTACCGAAACTGAGACGATGTCGGATCCCGAACCGGCCGTTGAGCCCGTCGCTGAAGCCGACCCGCAGGACGGCACCGCCGATGACTACGAATACATCGACGACACTTCAGGTTTGGAGGCCGAGGACGATCAGGAACCGGTGATGGCGCCCCGGCGCGGTAACCGGCAGCGACGCCTGGAATCCACCACCGCGGCTGAGGTGAGCGCACGCAAGTACCGGTTCCGTAAACGCGTCCTGATGGCGATGTCCACGATCATGGTGGCCACCGCGGCGGTGGCCTTCACCGTCGGTCCGGCATTCTGGTGGGCCTGTGGCACGTCCGCAGTGGTCACGTTGCTCTACTTGGGCTACCTGCGCCGGCAGACCCGTATCGAAGAACAGGTCCGTCGCCGTCGCCAGCAGCGGATGGCCCGTTGGCGCCCAGAATTCGAACGGGACTCCGAATTCAGAGACACCTTCAGAGACACCTTCAGAGACCCTCAGTGGAGGGCTCCCGCGAGACGTGGGGTTGATACCGAGGAGTTCGGGTCCCGGTACCAGCGCGCCGGGGCAGCGGTACTGGATATTGACGACGAGGACCCCGTCTTCGAGCATCTTGACGAGGTCCCGTACAGCCGGCGTTATGACCTCCCGCGGGCGGCTGGTCAGTAAGGCTCACGAGCGTTCGGGCTGGTAGCCTGCTATCGATCAAGGGGCTATGGCGCAGTTGGTAGCGCGTCTCGTTCGCATCGAGAAGGTCAGGGGTTCGAATCCCCTTAGCTCCACACCCGCGTGTTTCTCGAATCTGAAGTGAGTTTTCCGAGCTTAGAGGCGTGATCCGCGATTCTGCCGGTTCCTCGGGCGCGCCCGTGCCGCCCCCGTCCGCCCGAGTCCGTTATCATTCCGTGATGTTCAAATCCGGATCGCGTGACGCGCACACGAATTTCTCGGTGCTCATCGCCACGGCCATCGTTCCGACTGCAGTGGTGTTAGCCGCCGGGGCCGGAGCCAATCCGGGCAGCGGGGTTGCCGCGCCGGCCGGCGATGATTCACTGACGTGCTGCTCGGAGATGATGGACGCACAGCAGCCGGAGTCGCTCACCGACGCCGTACCCGAAGCCGACCCGAACGTCGCGCCGGAGGCTGTGGTAGTTCCGGAGGCCTATGTGGATCAAGGCCCTCGCTCTCTGCCGGTCGGAGTCGCTTCCGAGCACGGTCTGCAAGTCAAGACGATCTTGTTGGAACGAAATGTCAGTGCGGCGTTCCCGCAAATCCACACCATGATCGGCGTGCGGCCGGACTCCAAGCCGTGGCACCCCAACGGCCTGGCGCTCGACATCATGATCCCCAATCCTGGTAGCTCCGACGGCATCGCACTCGGCGACGCGATCCTCGCCTACGCGATGCACAACGCCGACCTGTTCGGGGTGCAGGACGTGATCTGGCGCGGGACCTACTTCACGCCGGGTGGTGGCGCCAGCGGCTACGGCTACGGCCACTTTGACCACGTGCACATCACCACCACCGGTGGCGGGTATCCGACCGGTGGCGAAGAATATTTGGCCGGTTGAAGCAGATCCCGGGCGAGCGGGTTCAGCTCTCCGATAGCACCCTCGCCGACCCCTTCACGGCGCAGCGCCGAATAACCCCGTTTCGCGCATAGTGAGGACCCTAGTCCTCGATCGGGACCGGTCCGACGTTCCAGATTTCGTCGCAGTATTCGGTGATCGGACGATCAGAGGAGAACTTCCCTGAGCGCGCGGAATTGAGGATCGACTTGCGCGTCCATGTCGGGGTGTCCCGCCAGGTGTCGCTGACCTCATCCTGGCTGCGGATGTAATCGGCGTAATCGGCCAGCACCAGGAAGTGATCATGATCGGTGAGGTTGGAGACCAGCGGTGCGAATACCGCAGTGTCACCGCCGGAGAATCGGCCGTCAGCAATCGAACCAAGAGCCGACGCCAGCTCGCCCGAGATGTAGTCGCGTGGACGGTAACCCTCTCGCTGCAGTCTCGTCACCTCTTCGACGGTCATCCCGAACAGGAAGAAGTTCTCCGGTCCCGCCTCCTCGCGCATCTCGACATTCGCGCCGTCGAGGGTGCCGATGGTCAGTGCCCCGTTCATCATGAATTTCATATTGCCGGTTCCGGACGCTTCTTTACCCGCTGTGGAGATCTGCTCGGAGAGATCGGCGGCCGGATAGATCAACTGACCGTTCTGCACATTAAAGTTCGGGATGAACGCCACCTTCATACGATCGTTGACATCCGGGTCGGCGTTGACGGTGTCCGCGACCGAGTTGATCAGCTTGATGATGAGTTTGGCCATGTAATAGCTGGGTGCGGCTTTACCTCCGAAAAGGTATGCGCGCGGAGCGATCTCGAGGTTCGGATTCTGCTTGAGGCGGTTGTAATCGGTGATGATGTGCAGCACGTTGAGGTGCTGACGCTTGTACTCGTGAATCCGCTTGACCTGGACGTCGAACAGCCAGTCCGGATCGAGTTGGACGCCGGTCTTCGCCGCGACATAGTCCGAGAGTCGGGCCTTGTTCCCCCGCTTGACGGCTCGCCACCGCTGGCCGAACGCCGGGTCGTCCGCCAGCGGCGCTAGAGCCCTCAACTTTGACAGGTCGACCATCCAGCCCTCGCCGATCGTCTCGTCGAGAAGCTTGCGCAGGCCGGGGTTGGCGAGACCCACGAAACGGCGTGGTGTCACGCCGTTGGTCTTGTTGCTGAATCGCTCCGGCCACATCTCGTAGAAGTCCTTGAGGATGGTGGTCTTGACCAGTTCGGAATGCATCGCCGCTACTCCGTTGACGGCATGGCTGCCGATGGTGGCCAGGTGCGCCATCCGGATGGATTTGGCGCCGTCCTCGCCGATGATCGACATCCGCCGCACTCGGGCGTCGTCGCCGGGAAACCGGGCCCGAACCTCGTCGATGAAATGCCGGTTGATCTCGTAGATGATTTCCAGGTGTCGTGGCAGGAACTGTTCGAACATCGACAGCGGCCAGGTCTCCAGCGCCTCGGGCAGCAGGGTGTGGTTGGTGTAGGCCATCGTCGCCACCGTGATCCGCCATGCCTCGTCCCAGCCGAGCCCGCGCTGGTCGATCAATAGCCGCATCAGTTCTGCCACGGCGATCGAGGGATGGGTGTCGTTGAGCTGGATGGCGACCCGGTCGGGAAGCTCGCGCACATCGCTGCCTGCGAGGTCTTCGATCAGGTGAAGGATGTCCTGCAGGGAGCACGACACGAAGAAATACTGCTGAAGCAGCCGCAGCTGCTTGCCGACCTCAGGTTCGTCGTTGGGGTAAAGCACCTTGGTGACCGTCTCGGCGGCCACCTCCTCCTCGACGGCGCGGTAGTAGTCGCCGGCGTTGAAAGCGTCGAGGGCGAGTTCCTCCATCGCGCGAGCACTCCACAGCGTCAGCGTGTTGCAGGTGTTCACGCCGTAACCCTGGATCGGGGTGCCGTAGTAAACACCCTTGACCGAGCGTTGCGGTACCCACCGCACCCGCTCTTCATTCCGCTCATCGCGATAGTGCTCGGTGTGGCCGCCCCACATGACGCGATAGTTCAGTTCCGGCTTGGCGATCTCCCACGGGTTTCCGGCATTCAGCCAGTTGTCGGTCGCCTCCACCTGCCAGCCGTCGTGGATCTCCTGATCGAAGATGCCGAACTCGTAGCGGATGCCGTAACCGATCGCCGGTCGCTGGAGGGTCGCAAGCGAGTCGAGGTAGCAGGCGGCCAGCCGGCCCAGGCCGCCGTTGCCCAAACCCGGCTCTTCCTCGCAGTCGAGCACCGTCTGGTAGTCCTGGCCCAATCCGGCCAGCGCCTCGCGGGCGGCGTCCTCGATCCCCAGGCTCAACAGGTTGTTGCCCAGATGGGGACCCAGGAGGAATTCCGCGGACAGATAGCAGGCCACCTTCGAGGATTGCTGCAGATACGTCTTGGTGGTCTTGAGCCAACGGTCCTGCATGCGGTCACGTACGGCCAGTGCAAGGGCGTGATAGTAGTGCTGCGGCTGCAGTAGGGCCGCAGGACGGCCCAGCGAATAGCGCAGGTGGTCCTCGATGCCTCGGCGCAGTGCGTCGGCGCTCATCGCCGTGCGACTGTGCTCGTGATCGATAACGATTCCTTGCCCATTCTCGGGCGACGCCGTCGTTGACCTCAAGGTATGAATCACTTCGCTCATGTCTGCGCTCCCCACAATGTTTTCGTCATGTGGCGCGAGTATCACACCGGCGGGTGCTGGCTGCCCCCGGTTCAGGCAACAGAGCGGTGAACAAAGTGCGGCATCAACCCGAACTGCTCATGGTCCGCCGCCTACCGGGTGGTGGTAGTGCCCGGCCGTCGCAGGCCGGGTCAGTTCGGGATCCATCAGGGGAATGCTCCAGTCCGGCAGTCCCAATCGGGGAGCAAGCGGGCCGAGGAGGCTGTCGCGGTGCGCCGCGGTCATCCCGTGGACCTGCAGGGCAGTTCCGTGACCGGACGTGATGTCGGCAATGCTGTAGAGGGATTCCGAACCGTTATCGAAGTAGTGCTCGTGGTCGGTCCAGGATCCCAAGGTCCACCCCCTGACCTCGGCCTTGAACCTCGTCGATCCGAAGCCATCGGCCGCGGGGTCGGCGCCCAAGCCGATCGGCTCGGGGGCAAGCCCGAGGCCGGGCACCGCGATCGGTAGCCCCGCCAGATTGGTAATGGGATCGGTCGACGAAGCACCGACGTAGACGTGACCGGCTCCGCGCAGATGAAAATCTGATGCCGTCCGGGCCAGGTCGGTTCCGGGCGACCCGACGAGAACGACATCGTCGGCGTCCATTCCATACTCGGCGGCGGCATCCGCGACTGTTGTGGAGCCATAGGAATGACCGATCACCGTTACATGCGACGGGCCGCGATGAGTCACTGTGAGGGCGTTGACGTCCGCGGCCAGCACCGCGCCGCCTCGGCGGGCGAGCGTGGTCTGGGCCACCCGTGGATCCACGATGGCATCGGGTGTGTCGTAGCCCATCCACGCCAGCACTGAGACACCTTGACTACGACCAGTCGCAGCCAGGGTTTCGGCGTAGAGGTTGGCGGCGTCGTCATTGTCGGCGAGCCATCCGTTCGCGACGCTGTTACCGGTGCCCGGAACCAGCACCGCGGTGTGGTCGGCGCTATCCGGGTCGCCGATCGCGATAGCGGCCCGTCCCTGTCCGCCGAATTCCAGGGGCTTGTAGAGGAAAAGAAGGACCTCGGCCCCGGTCTGGGACCGGTTGTAGTCGAGTCCGCGCTTAACGCCGTCCGCATTGACGTAGCGCATGATATCCGTCATGGTCAGGCCGAATCGCGATGGCTCCAAAATGATTTCGCCGACCGGCACGTCGTAGGCAGATACGACGCGGTCGATCCTATCGAGGTCGTTGGTCATTACGGCGATGTTCGCGACACTGCGATCCGCTACCGGTAACCCGTCGCAGTTACCCAGTTCATCTGAATTCTTCTCCAGCAGTATGTCTTTGGCATCCTGGCTCAGTGAGTCCCACCAAGCCCTGCGGTACTCGGGGCTGGTCGGTACTGACGGAGCTCGCGGTATCGGGAACCGGTTGCCTGCAGCGGAGATTGCCTGCGCGAGTTCGGCGTCGACGGCGTTGGCTTCGGCGACTATTGCGTCGAGTCGGGACAGGATCGGATCGGCGTCGGCGGCGAACTGCGCGGAGTTGCCGCGGTATCCGGTGTCTGGAACCACTGTGCCGGTGATGCGGTCGACAATAAGATTGGCGGCGTGGGCGTCATCGTCGAGGTTGCGCAGTCGCGACTTCAGTCGATCGATATCCTCGGCGGCCTTGTCGGTGGCGCGAGCCACCACGCGGGCCTCTTCGGCGTGGTCATTCAGGGCTAGCCGGATCATGGCGATGGCCTCGTAGGCGGCACTGGCGGCAAGCCCGCTCCACCATGACATCGACGGTAGTTGAGCAAGCGCTACCGACACCGCCTCCGCCGACTCCGCGCGAGCGGTCGCGGCCTCCGACACCGCCCTCACTTGGTCGGGATCCCAACGGTCGATATCGGCTGGACCCAGGGTCACCGTGAATCACCGGCGCGGGGCACCTGAGCGGCTGCCTGCGCGTTGTGTCGCTCGATCTCGGCGAAGTTCATCCCGCTGAGTCGCAGAGCCTCGCCGTGCTCGTAGACTCCGGTGCACAGAGCCGTCGTTGTTGCAGACCACGCCGCAGCCCTGCCGGACATCGCATCCGCGGACCGGCCGACCCAGCCGAAAAGCGCGGCGTCGACTACCGCATCTGTCCGGTGATAGCTGTCGAAGAGGTCCTGGGAGTGCGCCTCGGTCTGGGCTCCGGCGGCGATCAACAACTCTGGTGCGATATTCACAGGTTCTGACACCCATAGACCTCCAGCGGTCGCGGCAAACAGGTGACGTTGAAAGCTACCCGTTTCTGGCGTCGCCGCAAGTCATCCGTATCGACCCCTGAGCGTAAGTCGCCGAATATCGACCGTGCACGGAGCGCGGGCGAGCGGTCAACGGGCGGCTGAGCAGGCTTGCGACTAGACGGCCACCGTCTGCGTCCGTGCCAGACTGATCACATGCTTCGCGGTATCGCCAGAATGACCATCGCCGCACCGCGACGGGTCATCGTTATCGCGGTGCTGCTGATGGTGGGCATCGGGGCCTTCGGAATACCGGTGGCACAAAAGCTCTCCCCCAGCGGATTCCAGGATCCGAACGCCGAATCGTCCCGGGTAGAGAAACTTCTCGCCGAGAAATTCGGTCAGGGTGATGTTCCACTCGTCATCGTCATCACCGCGCCTGACCGATTCGACAGCCCCCAGGCGCGCGCAGTGGCCGGTGACGCCATCGACCGACTCACCCGGTCCGGTCATGTCGCGTCCATCACATCGGCATGGACTGCGCCCCCTCCGGCCGCATCAGCTCTGGTCTCCACCGACAAGCGGTCCGGACTTATCGTGACGGGGATCGTCGGCGCTGAGGGCCCGCAACAGGTTTATGCCAGAGAACTTACTAACGCGATAGTCGGAGACCGCGATGGCATTGTGGTGCGGGCGGGTGGTGCCGCGATGGTGAACCTCCAGGTCACCGAGCAGTCGAAGCGGGACCTGCTGCTGCTGGAGGCGATCGTTGTTCCGCTCAGTTTTCTCGTGCTGATTTGGGTATTCGGGGGCGTCTTGGCTGCGGCTCTGCCGATCGGTGTCGGGGTGATGGCGATCCTGGGATCGCTCGCTGTTTTGCGCACCATCACTTTCTTCGCCGAGGTGTCGATTTTCGCTCTGAACCTGACCACCGCAATGGGTTTGGCGTTGGCCATTGACTACACGCTGCTGATGATCAGTCGTTACCGCGATGAGCTTGCCGCCGGTGCCGATCGCGAGGATGCCGTTGTCGCCACCATGGCTACGGCCGGCCGAACCGTCTTGTTCTCGGCGGTGATCGTCGCGCTGTCGATGGCGGTGATGGTGATCTTCCCGATGAACTTCCTGCGCTCGTTCGGCTATGCGGGCGTGGCGACGGTTGCGTTTGCCGCACTGTCGGCGATTGTGATCACGCCCGCGGCCATCGTGGCGCTCGGGGATCGGTTGGATAGTCATGATGTGCGGCGCGCGTTGCGCCGGATACAGCTCCGGCCGGCGCCCACACCGCTGCCGGTCGAGCAGCAGTTCTGGTATCGCTCGACAAAATTCGTCATGCGTCACGCGGTACCAATCGGTTTGACCGTCGTGGTGCTATTGGGTGTTCTTGGCGCTCCGTTCTTAGGCGTGCGTCCCGGGTTTCCTGACGATCGGGTGTTGCCGAAATCTGCGTCAGCACATCAGGTCGGTGATCTGCTGCGATCAGATTTCGCGATTGATTCTGACTCTGAAGTGCCGATCGTCATCCCGGATTCCGCTGGCCTGGACCGCGCCGAGGTCGACCGTTACGCCGCCGACCTGTCCCGCATTCCCGACGTGAACTCGGTATCGGCGCCGAGTGGCACCTATATGGCCGGCCGATTGACCGGTCCGCCGCTGACAGCCACCGGGGAGGCGTCCGGTAGCACCCTGCTGACGGTCGGCAGCTCGCTGCCGCTGTTCTCGCAAGCCTCCGAAACCCAACTCAGCCGAATGCATGCGGTGCCCACCCCGGGCGGTCGAGCAGCCGAGTTCGGGGGGCTGGCGCAGACCAACCGGGACAGCGTCGACGCCATCACATCCCGGTTACCGTTGGTGCTGGGTCTGATCGCCGCGATCATGCTGGTGCTGCTGTTCCTGTTGACCGGCAGCGTGGTGGTTCCGATCAAGGCGTTGATCCTCAATGTGCTCTCGCTGTCGGCGGCCTTCGGTGCGACGGTGTGGATCTTTCAGGACGGTAACCTCGGCGGCCTGGGTACCACGACGACCGGCACGCTGGTGGCCAATATGCCGGTGCTCTTGTTCTGTGTGGCCTTCGGACTGTCGATGGACTACGAGGTGTTCCTGGTCTCGCGAATTCGGGAGTTCTGGCTTGCATCCCCGAAAACATCAGCCGATAACGACGAAAGCGTGGCGTTGGGCCTGGCCCGCACTGGGCGAGTAATCACGGCCGCGGCCCTGATCATGGCGATCTCGTTCGCTGCGCTGATCGCAGCACAGGTGGCGGTGATGCGATTGTTCGGACTGGGCCTGACCCTGGCGGTGCTTGTCGACGCCACCCTGGTTCGGGTTGTTCTGGTACCCGCGTTCATGCACGTGATGGGTAAGTGGAACTGGTGGGCCCCCCAACCGTTGGTGAGACTGCACGGCCTGCTGGGGATCAGCGAGGACGGCGGCGGCGGCGGGCGGCACCGGATGGACAGGGTCACTCGCTGACGAAACCGGTTCCGTTGCAAGGACTCCTAGCCGAGGTAGTCCGATTCGAGGACCAGATCGGGGATCAGTGGTAGGTACTCGACATGAGTCCGATGCTCAACTGTGCGGAAGTTTGTGCCCTGGTGCTCACGCATGTAGGCGCGGTACTCCGGAGCGCCGGGGAAACCGACGTTATCTGCCAGGACAATTGCCCCAGGTTTCAACCAGCCACGCTTGACGATGGCCAATAGATCGGTCAGGTATGCGTTCTTCTCGTGATCGATGAACAGGAAGCCGATCCCACCGGAGGTGCATCCGTGGTCAGCCTGCAATCTGTCCAGGGTGACTCCGTCATCGCCGATAGTCCCGACTACGCAGGTGATTCGATCAGCAACACCTGCATGACTCCAGATGGCTTGTGCAACAACGGCATTGGCGGCGGACAACTCAACTGAAAGTATCTGAGCCGAGGGTGCGGCAGCCGCGATCCGCAACGCGCCGTACCCGCAGTAGGTGCCCAACTCCAGAGCCAGTCGGGGATTCGCTCGCCGGACCGCGGCATCGAGCAGTTTTCCCTTCTCGTCGCCGACGCTGACCAGAAATGACTTGTCGTAGGAGTACCGATCCATTTTCGCGAGTACATCCTCGATATCGCCCTTGCGGGCGTGAGCAACCACGTAATCAGCAGCGGCAGTCTCCCGGCCGTCACCCAACTGGCCCGTTCTGGTGAAATTTCGGACACCGATGCCTGCGCGCAAGACGGACCATCGAAGCATCGACAAACGCCTTCGCAGTTCCATGTTGGATACGCTACGTGAGGTAGCGGCAGTAAACCGTTATCGAAAGGGGAGCCTCGGTGGAAACGCTGTCACCAGGTGACGATGTCCGTCGAAGGCGCGGGCGCGTATCGCTGGCGCTGTGCTACGGCGTCATCTGCCATGTTTCCTTCGCACTGGGGGTGCTGACGATGATGGCGGCGATGTTCTTCGGCATGAGTCGATCGTTGGGTACCGTGCCGGCGCCGTGGAGCTGGGTTGCCAATGTCGCGCTGCTGGTCCAGTTCCCGCTCGTGCACTCCCTGCTGTTGACCAACCGGGGCAGGGGGCTGCTCGCGCGCTTGGCGCCAATGGGTGCGGGAAGCACCCTGTCGACGACGAGTTACGTCACCATCGCCGCACTGCAGATCTTCGCCCTCTTCGCATTCTGGACGCCATCGTCAACCCTCTGGTGGCAGGCCAGAGGGCCGGCACTGGTGGTCATGGTCGCGCTCTACGCGGCTTCCTGGGCGTTGCTCGGAAAGTCCATGGCCGACGCCGGGCTGTCCGTGCAGACCGGCAGTCTGGGGTGGTTCGCGTTGCTTCGCGGCCGCAAGCCGGTCTATCCGCCGATGCCGGTGACGGGCCTGTTCCGGCTGACCCGCCAACCGATCTACGTTTCTTTCGCGTTGACCCTGTGGACCGTCCCCACGTGGACACCCGACCAACTTGTGGTAGCAATCACGTTTACGGCCTATTGCCTGATCGCGCCACTGTTCAAAGAGGCCCGTTACCGGCGGATCTATGGCCGGACCTTTGATGATTACGCCCAAACCGTCCGATACTGGTTTCCCTGGCCACGACTACCGAGGTGAGTGTCCGGCGTCGGACCCCGGCGTCAGCCATCCGTAAGGGTCGGCCCCGTGGAATACGGGCATACTGGGAGTATGTCCAGCAAACCCACGTCCAGTGCGGCTCGTCCGGTCAGCGTGATCGCGGGGGTGCAGGGCGCACTGCCCCCGAACCGCTACAGCCAGGATGAGATCACCGAGGCGTTCCTGAAATTCCCGGCTTTCGCCGGCCACGACAAAATCGTGCGCAGTCTTCACCGCTCCGCCAAGGTCGGCCACCGCCACCTGGTGCTGCCGATTGAGGCTTATCCCGGCCTGCAGGATTTCAGCAAAGCCAACGATCTTTACATCGAGCATGCGGTGGACCTCGCCTGCGCGGCGCTGACTGCCGCACTCGACGAGGCCGGATTGCGCCCCGAGGACGTGGACATGGTCATGTCGACGACGGTGACCGGGATCATGGTGCCGTCGCTGGAGGCCCGGGTGGCCACCCGGCTCGGACTGCGGCCCGATGTGCGGCGGGTGCCGATGTTCGGACTCGGCTGCGTGGCCGGCGCGGCCGGCGTGGCCCGACTGCATGACTATCTGCGCGGAGCGCCCGATGACGTCGCGGTGCTGCTGTCGGTGGAGTTGTGCTCGCTGACCTTCCCGGCATTGACGCCGGAGATCGCCGGTCTTGTCGGCGGCGCGCTGTTCGGCGACGGGGCCGCAGCGGTCGTCGCGGTCGGCGAACGTCGTGCCCGCGAGATCGGTGCGGTCGGACCTGACATCATCGACTCCCGCAGTCACCTGTATCCGAACTCGATGCGCACCATGGGCTGGGATATCGGGTCGACCGGCTTTCAGTTGGTGCTGTCTCCCGATGTGCCCGAGGTCGTAAGCCGGTACCTGCGTGATGACGTCACCGGATTCCTCGGCGCGCACGATCTCACCGTTGACGACATCGGAACCTGGGTGAGCCACCCCGGTGGCCCCAAGGTGATCGAGGCGATTGAGGAGAGCCTCGACCTGCCGGACGGCGCTCTTGAACTCACCTGGCGATCCCTGGCCGACGTCGGCAACCTGTCATCGTCCTCGGTACTGCATGTGCTCCGGGACACCAAAGCCAAACACCCGATGAGCGGCCCCTCAGTGATGATGGCGATGGGACCCGGCTTCTGTTCGGAGCTGGTTCTGCTGCAATGGCATTGATGGTTCACATTTCATGATGTGGTACGTGCTGTTGATCGCCGCAGTCGCCTGCGAGCGGGTGGCTGAACTTGTCGTCTCCAAGCGCAACCTGGCGTGGAGCCGCACCCAGGGTGGCGTCGAGTTCGGCGCCGCCCACTATCCGGCGATGGTTATCCTGCACACCGGATTACTGGTCGGCTGCCTAGCCGAGGTGATCTGGTTGGATCGGCCGTTCCTGCCATCGCTGGGCTGGCCGATGCTGGCGATAGTGGTTGTGGCGCAAGCACTTCGCTGGTGGTGCATCACGACGCTTGGGCAACAGTGGAACACCCGGGTCGTGGTGATTCCCGGTGCCTCGCGGGTCTCCGGCGGGCCGTACCGACTGCTGTCGCACCCCAACTATGTCGCCGTGATCGCCGAGGGCGTCGCGCTACCCCTGGTCCACACCGCGTGGATCACCGCACTGGTTTTCACCGTGCTCAACGGCGTCCTACTTGCCACCCGCATCACCACAGAGAACACAGCACTGGCGAGTTTGACGTGATCGATCTCATCGTCGCCGGCGGTGGCCCCGGCGGGCTGGCAACCGCCACCTATGCCGCCCAGGCCGGTCTGGAGGCAGTCGTCATCGAACGCAGGCCCGGCCCAATCGACAAGGCCTGTGGTGAGGGGCTGATGCCGCACACCGTGAAGCATCTGCGGAACATCGGAGTGAACCCGCACGGCAAGGCATTTCACGGCATCACCTATCTGGATTCAACCCGCCGCGTCCGCGCCGACTTCCGGTCGGGCGAGGGTTTGGGAATGCGCCGTACCGCTCTTTCCGAGGCCCTCCACGATGCGGCCTCCGCGGCTGGGGTGCGGATACTTCACGCCGACATCGGCGCGGTGAGCCAGGATGCGTCGTCTGTTCGATGCGGAGAACTGCGGGCGCGTTACCTGGCCGCGGCCGACGGTCTGCACTCGCCGATCCGGCGCTCCCTCGGACTGGACCTGCCAAGCCGCGGCCGGCGCCGCTGGGGGATCCGGCGTCACTTCCAAATCGCCCCGTGGAGTGACACCGTCGAGGTCTACTGGGCGCATGACACCGAGGCGTATGTGACACCTGTGGCAGAGGACAGTGTGGGTGTAGCAGTACTAACCTCCCGGCAGGGCAAATTCGACGACCAGCTGAGGGCTTTCCCCGCTCTGGCGGCACGACTGGGTTCGGCTCCGCATGGCTCCGATCGGGCTGCAGGCCCGCTGCGGCAACGCGTGAAGAGTCGTTCGGCCGGGCGGGTGATGCTCGTCGGTGATGCGGCAGGCTATGTGGACGCGCTGACCGGCGAGGGTCTGGGTATCGCCTTTGGTGGTGCGGAGTTGCTGGTCAAAGCAGTGCTGGCCGACAACCCTGGCGACTATGACCACGAGTGGCGCACAATGTCGCGCCGCTACCGGGCGCTGACCGCCGGATTACTGCAGGCCAGTGGCTGCTCGCCGGTACGGTCGTTGATCGTGCCGGTTGCTAGTGCGTTACCGAAAGCCTTCAGCGGAATAGTCAATCTTCTGGCCTACTAGTCGCCATGGCCAGGACCATGCGATGACGGCGGATCACGGTGAACGCGGTCTGGCGTCGGCGTTGGGGGAGAGCGCTGAACTGGTGAGCCTGCGCACCGAGGGTTTGGCCGATATGGAGTTGTTCGAAGGCTGTTCGGCTGAGCAATTGCATGCCGTGGCCGAGCGGCTGCGGCCGCTGCGCGCGGCCCCCGGACAGGTGCTGATGCGCCAGGGCGAGCAAGCCGTGTCATTCATCCTGATCCACTCCGGCCGGGCCGAGATCCGTCATACCGGCGAGGATGACGCCGTCGTACTCGATGAGGTCTCCGCCGGAGTGATCGTCGGCGAGATCGCGCTGTTGCGAGATAAACCCCGCACCGCCACCGTGACCGCCACCGAACCGCTGTCCGGCTATATCGGTGACGAGAAGGCGTTCGCCGCGATGGCTGACCTTCCCGGCGTCAGTGAGCGGCTGCTCCGGACCGCCCGCCAGCGACTTGCGGCATTCGTGACGCCCATTCCGGTACTACTCAAGGATGGCACCGAGTTGATGCTGCGGCCGGTTCTGCCCGGCGACAGCGAACGCTCCGACCATCCGTCGGTGGAATTCTCCAGCGAGACCCTCTATCGCCGTTTCATGTCCGCCCGCGCACCGAGTCCGGCGTTGATGGACTACCTGTTTCAGGTCGACTATGTGGACCATTTCGTCTGGGTCCTGGTCGACGGCGTGGACGGTCCGGTTGTCGCCGATGTTCGATTCGTCCGTGATGTCAACGATGCGAGTGTGGCCGAGATCGCGTTCATCGTCGCCGATGATTACCAGGGCCGCGGAATCGGCGGGTTGCTTATGGACGCGCTCACCATCGCCGCACAGAGCGGCGGAGTCCGGCGGTTCACCGCGCGACTGCTGGCCGACAATCTTCGGATGCGGGCCATCCTGGACCGGTTCGGCGCCGAATGGCTGCATGACGAGCCCGGCGTGGTGACAACCGAATTTGACGTGCCGAGTCTCGACGAACTGAGTATCGACTCAACGACCGCAGCCGAGATCCTGGCTGTCACAAGGCAAGTCGTACGCGCGGTCGGCTAGGCCGATCATCCGGCGGCGTCAGACCGTGATCTTGGTCTCCGCATTGATCACCGTGGCGGCGTCGCGGATGACCTGGCCCTGGTCCTGCGGGGCATCGGCATTGAGTTGCAGCACAAAGACCGCGCCATCCTTACCCGGAATGACGATCGTCGCCTGAGCGATGTACCGGCGTTCCTCGCCCCTGAGGTAGGAAGCCTGGAACTTGACCCCGTCGAAACCGCTCAGCGTGGTCTTCTGCACATCACCGTCCTGCTCATAGCCCGGCAGATTCTGCAGCAGGCCCGGTGCGTACTCGAGGATCTTCGCCGGGTCGACGTCACCGGTGAGCTTGGAGATGATTGCCAGCACGAACGGCGGATCGGCAGGATTCGCGGCCTTCTGGTAGACGATCGCGCCGTAGGCCCATTCCGGAGTTTTCGAGCCGGCCAACTCCCAATCGGGAGGCGTCGCGAAGTCGAAGACCGGAGCCCCGGGCTCATCCTTCTTGAACGGCGTCTCGACGATCTTGTTGTCGTTGACGTAGTCGGCGATGGTCTTGTGGGGCCCGGTGGGCATATCGGGTATCGCCAGGGTCGAGCTGGCCGAGGATGCGCCGGATGCAACGGCACTGGATGCGGCCGAACTCGCATCGGACTTGGTTTCGGTCTTGGTGGCGCTGCAACCGGCCAGCGTGACAGTCAAGGTCACGGCGCACAGCCCCACAGTGGTGACCACCGACATCTTCTTCATCGAGGCAGTTCTCCCTACGTCCCGTGGTCGCATCACCGCTGACCGCTTCAAATATGCAGCTTAATGCCCACCCGCGGGGAAATCGAACGTAACCTCCACAGCTGGTCCTACCGGCTGGGCCCCGGCCGCGGCCGGTACGTTGAAGATGTGCGAAAAACGCTCGTCGCTACTGGTCTGGCCACCGCGGCAGCAGCCGCCGCGGGGAGCGCGGTGAGCCGCGATGGCGTGGGCAACTGGTACTCCACCATCCGCAAGCCCAGCTTCGTTCCGCCGAATGCCGTATTTCCGATCGCCTGGACTGCGCTGTTCACCGATATCGCGGTTACCTCGGCGGCGGCGATCAACCGGTTCCGGGACGGCGGCGATGACGCTAAAGCACGGGCCTACGCAGGCGCACTCGGCGTCAACCTCGTCCTCAACGCCGGCTGGAGTTGGATTTTCTTCAACAGGCACAAGCTGGGCTTGTCGATGGTCGCCGCCGCGGCACTGACGGCCAGCAGCGCCGACCTGGTCCGACGCGCCGCCGATGCCGATCCGAAACTGGGGGCCGCGCTGACGCCGTATCCGCTGTGGTGCGGATTCGCCACGGTGATGTCAGCCGGGATCTGGCGACTCAACCGCGAGAGCTAGAACGCCGTCTCCTGCGGGACGAACCGGTCGGTAGCCTCTGGGCACTCGGCTGCGGCCGTGGTATCAAAGCGGCGTGCGATGGCGTGCGGTGGGTGTGGCGGCATCGGTCTGCCTGGGTGCCTGCGGATCTCCGCCGAGCCCGTCGCCGCCGAGTGGTGCGGCCGAACCCCGGGCGGTGAATGTCACCAACGTCATCAGGGTTCGGTCGGCGCTGCCGCAGGGCTACGAGGTCGCCGACGTGTCCGGTCCGGTGAGTGCGGCCTCGCTGTGGGGATTCGGGGCCGGCTGGACTGCTGATCCGCCGCAGTGCGCAATCCTGGCCGACCCCGCTCCGTCTGACCGCAGTGCCCGCGGCCTCTCGGCGTCGGGGTCGGGCGGAACGATCTTTGTTGTGGTGAGCGCGACCCCGGATAGCAAGCCGGGTGCAGACCTTGTGAATCAATGCAGCGGCTGGACAATGGCTTTCGGTCACACCAATGCCGAGGTCTCCCGAACCGACGCCCCCGTGATCGAGGGTACGGAGACCGTCGCTTGGGAGGCGATGACACGAACCATTGTGGAATCCGGCACTGAGACCAATGCCCGGGCCACGACAGCGCTGGCCTATCTTGACCGCCACGTCGCGTACGTCACCCTGATCACCGACCCCGGGTCCCCGCACCCGCCGCTGGATCGGGGGTTCGTCGCGGAGCTGCTTGCCACCACCGTGGCGGCGTTGCGGGGTTGAGCGGTCGAGTGTGGGTAAGTTGGCGACGATGGGTACGCGCGGAGTCGTCATGGTGGTGCTGTTTGCCGGCCTTGTGGCCGGCTGCGGTGCTGATCGGCCGGCTGCTACTGATATCGCCAAGATCTCCGAGGTTAAGGCAAGTTTCGGGCCGCAGTTCAAAGTCACCGAGGTGGCCCCGACCGGGATTGACCCCAAAGTGTTGAGTGGTCAGAAACTTCCCGACGGATTGAAATTCGAGCCCGCCGAGTGTGTCCAGTTCGCCACCGGGCAACTGGTGCCTGCCGGCACCGAGGGCAATATGGCGGCGGTGTCGGCCGAAGGCGAGGGCAACCGGTTTGTCGTCATCGCCGTCCAGACCAATGAGGCGGTCCCGGTGGTCGAACCCGGATCCGATTGCCGCAAGGTCGCTTTCGCCGGCGGTACGGTGAGCGGCACAGTCGAGGCCGTCGAGGTGCCGAGTATCGACGGGACCAAAACGATCGGCGTGCACCGTGTGGTGCAGACGGTGATCGACGGCAAATCCCGCACCGGCGAGGTCTATAACTACTCCGCTCACTTCGGTGCCTACCAGGTGATCGTCTCGGCCAATCCGCTTGTGCTACCGGATAAACCGGTGGCCCCGGTCAACACCCAACGCGCCCGAGATCTGCTGATTGCCGGCGTCAACGCCATCCGACGCTGAACACTCGAGATCGACAGCCGGGCTGTGGTCGGTTGCCTTGGGCAACCCTCACGCAGATTTCGCGAGGGCCAGCCCGCCCCTGCGGCGGAATGCCTCATGTATGCGCCGCAGGATGAAAGCCCGGCTGTGTTCGGAGACCACTCGAATTACCAGCCAGTCGCATTGGGCAAGCATCTCAAGGCGACCAATGTCTTTCACGAACTGACTCCTGTCGTAGCGGTGCTGATCACCGTCGTACTCGACGCCGATCCTCAGCTCCTCCCAACCCATATCGACGAACGCGGTGAGGTATCCGTCGGAGACCCTGATCTGCGTTGTCGGCCGCGGAAAGCCGGCGTCGATCACAAGCATGCGAAGCCACGACTCGCGTGGAGACTGCGCACCCGCATCAAGCAGGGGTGCGATGCTCCGGGCTTTCCGGACGCCTCGCGCGCCCGGGTAGCGGCGAGCAAGGGAGAGCACATCTTTGGCCTCGACGCCGGTCGCCGCCGCGAGGCCGTCGAGGTGTGCGACCGCCTCAACCCGGTTCAGGTGGCGAGCAAGATCGAGTGCAGTTCGGGGTGGTGTACTCACGGCGAAGTCGCGAACTCGGGTGATCTCGTCTGCATCGATGCGCTCATCGCGCACGATGACACCATCCCTGGCGCGGCGACTGCGCCCGATTAGTTCGATTGATGTGCGTCCTATCCAGGGAACGCCATGCAGCGCCGCGGCGGCTCGGCCCGTGACGATGCCATCTGTCACCCAGAGGGTGGCCGCTTGAGTGTCCACCTCAAGGGTTCGCTCAGTTCCCTTCTCGATGTAAACATCGGGGTGGATTGCGGTGTATTTCCATCGCAGCTGGCCCCGGGTGATGCTGCCGCTTCTTAGCGCCTCGCTTCCGATGAAAGACATACCCCGCATAGTGCGTCGGGACCCCGATGCCCCGCCCCTCACTGTGTCGAGATCGCCGTCAGGGCTGTGCATAAACGGGAATTGCAACCCTGGTGTCGATCTCGGACGTCACCGCCAGCTGGGCAACCACATCTGCATGTGCCAGGTGGACTGCGAAATCGGAATCCCGGTCAGGATCGGAAACATCCAGGCGAAGTTCGTGATCACCAGCGCCAGGTAGCAACTGACGGCGAGCATGCCCAGGGTTCTGCGTTCGGCATTGCGGGTGGGCTTGAACAGGATGTCGCCGAGAATCAGAGCGACCATCATGACCAGGAATGGTGCCATCGGCACCGCGTAGAAGAAATACATCTGGCGGTCGATGGCGGCGAACCACGGTAACCAGCCTGCGCAATATCCCACCAGCGCAACCCCGTACCGCCAGTCGCGGCGAATGAATGCACGCCATGCGGCATACAGCAACACCGGGACCGCAAGCCACCACAGTGACGGGGTGCCGACGAGCATGACGGCCTTGACACACGACGCCGGGCCGCAGCCTGGCACATCGGAATCGTCGATGGCATACAGCACCGGCCGCAGCGACATCGGCCACGTCCACGGCTTGGACTCCCACGGATGGTGATTTCCCATCGAGTTCGTCAGCGTGGAATGGAAGTGATAGGCCTTGTAGGTGTAATGCCACAGTGAGCGGATGGCGTCGGGCGGTTGAAACCACTGCCGCGGGCCGATCGACTGCCCCACCTCGTGACGATTGATTGCCGTCTCGGATGCGAACCAGGGCGCATACGCCAACAGGTACACCACCGCCGGAATGATCCCGAAAACCGAGGCGGCCGGGCCGAGATCGCGTCGCAGCACTCCCGTCCACGGCCGAGGCACCCGGTAGGCGTGGCGGGCTGCGACATCAAAAGCCAGTGACATCAGGCCGAAGAACAACACGAAGTACAGGCCCGACCATTTCGTCGCGCAGGCCAGCCCGAGCAGCACTCCTGCGCCGAAACGCCACCACCTCACGCCAAGCCTTGGGCCCCAGGGGGTTTCGGTGATCCGGCCCTGAAGAAATGCGGTGTGCATCCGTCCGCGGATCTGATCCCGGTCGACCATGAGCGCTCCAAAGGCCGCCACCACGAAGACGGTCATAAAGTTATCGAGGAGTGCGGTCCGGGAGGCGACGAAGCTGACCCCGTCGCAGACAGCGAGCAGCCCCGCAATCGCGCCGATCAGTGTGGAACGGCTTATCCGCCGGATGATACGGACCACCAGCGCCACCAGAATTACACCGAAGACAGCGCTGGTGAACCGCCAACCCAGACCGGTATAGCCGAACAGCGCCTCGCCAATCGCGATCAGGTGTTTACCCACCGGAGGATGAACCACCAGGCCGAATCCAGGGTTGTCCTCCACACCGTAGTTGTGCAGCAGTTGCCATGCCTGCGGCGCGTAGTGCTTCTCATCGAAGATCGGTGTGCCCGCGTCAGTGGGTGAGCCCAGGTTCATCAAGCGCGTCACTGCGCCGATTGCGGTCACGACAGCCGTCGCCGCCCAGCCCTCCAGACGGTCGGTCGGCCCGAAGTCGGCGACGGGTTCGATGGGTCCGGGGCTGACGAGATCGGCCACCGGATCGGCGGCACGGAGTTCATCGGCCGGGGCGGTCACGTCTGCGATCGTAGGGTGTGGGGGTGATGCCCGGTCGCCTGCTGCTCGGTGCCACCCCGCTGGGGCAGGCAGGCGACGCGTCGAAACGCCTGATCGACGCGCTGCACGCGGCTGACGTGGTGGCCGCCGAGGACACCCGCCGGGTGCGCACCTTGGCCAAGGCGCTGGATGTCGAGATCACCGGCCGGGTGGTCAGTCTGTTCGACCAGAACGAGGCGGCTCGAGTGCCCGGCCTGCTGGCCGATATCGCCGCGGGCGCCACGGTGCTGGTCGTCAGCGACGCCGGCATGCCGCTGATCAACGATCCGGGCTACCGGCTGGTGACGGCGTGCGTGGCGGCAGGGTTGACGGTGTCGTGTATTCCCGGACCGTCGGCGGTGACCACCGCGCTGGCCGTGTCCGGTCTGCCGTCGGACCGGTTCTGCTTCGAGGGTTTCGGTCCGCGTAAGAAGGCGGCCCGGCGGGCGTGGCTGGCCACCTTTGCCGCCGAGGCACGCACGGTGGTGTTCTTCGAATCACCGAGACGACTCGCTGACTGCCTGCGCGACGCCGTCGACGAATTAGGCGCCGAACGCCGTGCGGTGGTGTGCCGGGAGTTGACCAAGGTTCACGAGGAGATCAGGCGCGGCACGCTCGGTGAGCTCGCGGAGTGGTCGGCTGACGGGGTGCTTGGCGAGATCACCGTGGTGCTGGGCGGCGCGACTCCGGTCACCGATCCCGAGTCCCTCGTCGCCGAAGTCGGTGTGCTTATTGCCGGCGGGATGCGGGTGAAAGATGCCTGCGCCCGGGTGGTCGATGCGCATGCGGGCGCCCCATCGCGACGGGAACTTTACGACGCGGTCCTGCGCGCTCGTGGGTCTTGAACCACGATCGGTGCTGCTTTGTGTAGGCACTCCTGCCATTCGGCATCCGCGGCCGAGTCGGCGGTGATGCCGCCACCGACACCGAGTACGGCTCCGCCGCGCGCGTCGAACTCCACGGTGCGGATCGCCACATTCAGTTCGCAGCCCGCCACCGGAGACGCCAGGCCCACCGTTCCGCAGTAAACTCCGCGCCGGTGTGGTTCCCACTGCGAAAGAAGTTGTCGCGCGCGGGTTTTGGGTGTGCCGGTAACCGATGCCGGCGGGAAGGCGGCGTTGAGCAACGCTGAGTTCGGCAGATCAGTCGGCACCTGTGCCGACACTGTCGAGACCAGATGCCACACTCCGGGTGCCGGGTACACGGCCAGCAGTTCGGTGACGGTCACCGAGCCCGTCACAGCCACCCGCCCGAGGTCGTTACGCACCAGGTCGACGATCATGATGTTCTCCGCGACATCCTTGGCTGAAGCGAGTAACTGGCCCGGTTCGGCGTGCCAGGGAAGCGTTCCCTTGATGGGGCTGGAGCGCACCTCGGTGCCGACCCGGCGCAGAAACAGTTCCGGCGACAGCGAGGCCACCGCACCCCACTCGCCAGCCAGATAGGCCCCTCGAGCCGGGCCGGTTCGTGACACCGCATCGGCGAAGAAATCCAACGGCGAGCCGACGACCGTGCCAGCGAACTGGGTGCAGACACATGCCTGGTAGACCTCGCCGGCGCGAATTGTCTCAAGGCAGGACAACACGCCGGCCCGGTGCTGCTCGACATCCGGTTGCTGCCAGGTGATCTCGCAGGGTTGACGAACCGGGGGTACCGCGAGTGCGGCTGACAACCAGTCCGCACGTGTTTCGCCGGAAAGGCTTTCGAACCACCAGCAGCCGGTCCGGTCCAGGCGAAGCACGCAATCGGTCCATCCGCCTGCCGCTTCCGGAACTCGCGGCGGAAGTCCGTCGCTACCGGGGTCGGGATAGGACAGGTAGCCGATCCACCCCCCGCCGACGGTGTCGGACTGTGCCGGTGGCGATACCCGGTGGGGCGAATCGGGGAACACCTCGGCGGGCGGGACCGGTCGCACCGCCACGCTGGGCGCGATCACCGCGGAGGAGCCGAACCATTCGCCGACCAGCGCGGCCGGCGGTGGTAATCCGCGACTGCGAGCGCCCGCCGCGACCGCGAGCAATACGTCATCGGCAGCGCCGAGCGCACCCAACCGTTCGGTCAGCATGGCTCTAGCTCGCGCCCTCATCGCGGCGCGAGGCCCCGCTCGCGCCCTCATCGCGGCGCGAGGCCCCGCTCGCGCCCTCATCGCGGCGCGAGGCCCCGCTCGCGCCCTCATCGCGGCGCGAGGCCCCGCTCGCGGCCTCATAGCGGGGGAATACCCCGCTCGGCGCCGGCAGCGCGGTGCCCGGCGCCAGGGGTGTGTTCAGGGCGGCGAAGTCGCGCTGACCGGAGGATTGACCCAGCAGGTCAAGCAATCTGGCGGCTGAGTCCGGCATGACCGGCTGTACCAATATCGACGCTATCCGCACCGCCTCCAGTGTCGTGTAAAGCACGGTGCGGAAGCGGATCTGATCGGCTTGCGCCTCTGACTTACGCAGCACCCAGGGTTCCTGGGCTGAGAAGTACCGGTTCGCCGCACCGAGCATCAGCCAGATCGCCTCCAGCCCCTGATGTATCGCCTGGTCGTCGAAGGCGGCGCGGACGCGCTGCAACAGACCGCCGGCCAGGGTCAGCAGTTCGGTGTCCTCGGCACTGAACTCGCCCGGTTCGGGCACGCGGGCGTCGAGGTTCTTGTTCACCATCGACAGCGAGCGCTGTGCCAGGTTGCCCAACTCGTTGGCCAGATCGGTGTTGATCCGAGTGATAATGCCCTCTTCGCTGTAGCTGCCGTCTTGGCCGAACGGGACCTCGCGCAGCAGGAAGTAGCGAACCTGATCGACGCCGAAGCTGTTCACCAATGACACCGGGTCGACGACGTTTCCGACCGACTTGCTCATCTTCTCGCCGCGGTTGTAAAGGAATCCGTGCGCAAACACCCTGCGCGGTAGGGGGATTCCCGCCGACATCAAAAACGCCGGCCAGTACACGGTGTGGAAACGGATGATGTCCTTCCCGATCATGTGCAGATCGGCAGGCCAGTAACGTTGGTAGAGAGCCGAATCCGTGTCCGGATAGCCTGCTCCGGTCAGGTAGTTGGTCAATGCGTCGACCCACACGTACATCACGTGGTCAGGGTCCCCGGGCACCGGGACGCCCCAGGTAAACGACGTGCGCGATATCGACAGGTCGCGCAGGCCGCCGGAGACGAAGCTCACCACTTCGTTGCGGCGCACCTCCGGAGCGATGAAGTGCGGATTCTCGTTGTAGTGCGCCAGCAGGCGCTCGGCGTAGGCCGACAGCCGGAAGAAGTAGGTCTGCTCCTCGGTCCAGGTGACCGGCGTGCCGGTCTCGGTGGCGACCCGGGTGTGGTCGGTCCCGACTTCGGTCTCTGCGTCGGTGAAGAACCGCTCGTCGCGCACCGAATACCAGCCGGAGTAGCTGTCGAGGTAGATATCGCCCTGTGCGACCATCTGCTGCCAGATCGCCGTCGACGCGGCGTAGTGGTCGGGGTCGGTGGTGCGGATGAACCGGTCGAAGGAGATGTTCAGCAGCTCCTCCAATCGCTGGAACTGATCGGAGTTGCGGCGGGCGAAATCAGCGGTCGGTATGCCCTCGGCGGCGGCAGCCTGGGCCATCTTCAAGCCGTGCTCGTCGGTACCGGTCAAGAACCGCACATCGAAACCGTCCAGCCGCTTGAACCGGGCGATCGCATCGGTGGCAACGTACTCGTACGCATGCCCGACGTGCGGTGCGCCGTTGGGATAGGCGATCGCGGTGGTCAGGTAGTACGGGATCTTGCTCATGTCAGGATCACCTTATTGTGTGGGGCGTGAGTTCGAAGCGTCCGGCGCCACCGCCCCCGAAGCCGTTGACGCCGCTGGTCGATGCCCACACGCACCTGGACGCCTGCGGTGCGCGAACCGCAAGGGATGTATGCGGGATCCTCGACCGCGCTGAGGCCGTCGGAGTGGGAGCCGTGGTGACTATCGCCGACGACCTGGACTCGGCGCGCTGGGCGGCGACAGCCACCGAATGGGATGAGCGGGTCTACGCCGCAGTCGGACTGCACCCCACCCGCGCTGACACTCTCACCGACGCGGCCCGCGTCGAGATCGAGGAGTTGGCCTCCGCGCCGCGCGTGGTGGCCATCGGCGAGACCGGTATTGACCTGTACTGGCCCGGCAAGCTCGGCGGGTGTGCACAGCCGGACAGCCAGCGCGAGGCCTTCGCCTGGCATATCGACCTCGCCAAGCGCACCGGCAAGCCGTTGATGATCCACAACCGCGAGGCCGATGACGAGATTCTGGACGTGTTGGGTGCCGAAGGCGCCCCGGAGACGGTGATCTTCCACTGCTTCTCGTCCGGTCCGGGGATGGCGAAGACATGTATCGACGCCGGCTGGATCCTCAGCCTCTCGGGCACGGTGAGTTTCAAGAACTCCCATGCACTGCGCGAGGCAGCCGCGCTTATTCCGCCCGGACAACTGCTGGTGGAAACCGACGCCCCATTTCTCACCCCGCACCCGTTCCGGGGCGCGCCCAATGAGCCGTATTGCCTGCCGTACACCGTCCGCGCGCTGGCCGACCTGCTGGACCTGCCTGCTGAACAGGTGGCCCACGACACCGCCGCGACCGCCCGGCGCGTCTACGGAATCGGCTGACCAGGGGCTGAAAGTCGGGAGATAAGGGTCCGCTGAGAGCTATTCGCCCAGGTTGCTCGCGTCCAGCAGGTTCGTTACCGTCTCGTGATGTGTTGACCAAGCTGCAGTCCTCGGCTGCTTTGCGTCTGGTGGTGGCTGCGTTGCTCGTCACGCTGATCGCCGCCGGTGCGCTGGCGATCGGATCCCGTAAGACCGTGACGCTCAATGTGGACGGCACCGCGATGACCGTGGCCACGATGAAGTCCCGGGTGGCCGATATCGTCGAGGAGAGCGGTTTCACCGTCGGTGAGCGCGACGAGTTGGTCCCCGCCGCCGGTGAGTCGGTCGGTGATGCGGACACCATCGTGTTGCGGCGTGGCCGTCCGCTGCAGATCTCGCTGGACGGCCATGATCTCAAGCAGGTCTGGACCACGGCGTCCACCATTGACGAGGCGTTGGCCGAGCTGTCGATGACCGACACCGCGCCGGCTGCTGCATCCCGCGGTAGCCGGGTTCCGCTGCAGGGCATGGCCCTGGGTGTCGTCAGCGCGAAGACCGTCCAGATCAACGACGGTGGTCGGGTCAGCACCGTGCGGCTGGCCGCTGCGGACGTCGGCGCCCTCCTCGCCGCTGCCGGAGGACCTCTGGAGCAACGTGATGAAAGTGTGCCCGCGGCCTCGACGCCGGTTGCTGACGGCATGCAGATCATGGTCACCCGGGTGCGCGTCCAGAAGGTCACCGAACGGCTTCCATTGGTGCCGGCGGCCAGACGGGTGGAAGACCCGACGATGAATATGAGCCGGCAGGTCGTGGAGGATCCGGGTACTCCCGGCCTCCAGGACGTTATCTTCGCGGTCGCCACCGTCAATGGCGTGCCGACCGGCCGGCTTCCGGTGGCCAATAGCGTCATCGCGCCCGCCCTCGACTCGGTGCTTCGGGTGGGGGTCAAGCCGGGTACCGAAGTGCCCCCGGTGACCAACGGGGCGCGGTGGGATGCCATCGCAGGGTGTGAATCAGGAAATAATTGGGCCATCAATACCGGCAACGGTTATTACGGCGGTGTGCAATTCGACCAGAGCACATGGGAACGCAACGGCGGTTTGCGGTACGCTCAGAGGGCTGATCTAGCAACCCGAGAAGAACAGATAGCTATCGCCGAAGTGACACGTGCCCGACAGGGCTGGGGGGCGTGGCCCGTCTGTGGGAGAGGGGCATGATGACCATCCGTTTATTGACTCGCACGGAGATCCGGAACCTGGCGAAAGAACTCGACTTCCGGCCGCGAAAATCGTTGGGCCAGAACTTCGTTCACGATGCCAACACGCTGCGTCGTATTGTATCGGCCTCCGGTATCACCAAGGGCGACCATGTTCTGGAAGTCGGTCCCGGACTCGGATCGCTGACGCTGGCCCTGCTCGACCGTGGCGCTAACGTCACCGCCATCGAGATCGACTCGGTGCTCGCCGAACGCCTGCCCAAGACGATTGCTGATCATTCACACAGCGAAATCCACCGCCTGACGGTCCTGAACCGCGACATCCTCAGGATCCGGCGGGCCGACCTCGCCGCGCAGCCCACCGCCATGGTGGCGAACCTCCCGTACAACATCGCCGTGCCCGCACTGCTGCACCTGCTGGCTGAATTCCCGACGATTCGCACCACCATGGTGATGGTCCAGTCCGAGGTCGCCGACCGCCTGGGCGCTGAGCCGGGTGGTAAGGACTACGGCGTGCCCAGCGTCAAAGCCCGCTTCTTCGGCAATGTCCGCCGCTACGGCACGGTCTCGCCGACGGTGTTCTGGCCCATTCCGCGGGTGTACTCCGGTCTGGTTCGCATTGATCGTCACGAGACGTCGCCCTGGCCCG
>Ga0194035_1000265_pt1 | contig 31989 bp, 29 predicted proteins | sample JunL2320m_MetaG_FD_148680 | JGI IMG/M metagenome (GOLD analysis project Ga0194035, IMG submission 148680) | Anoxic zone freshwater microbial communities from boreal shield lake in IISD Experimental Lakes Area, Ontario, Canada - Jun2016-L239-20m | ecosystem: Environmental > Aquatic > Freshwater >...
CTGGTCGAGCCCGATCCGCCGGCCGCCCGCTCAGAGGGGTGGAGCCACAGCCGATCATCGGGTGAGACCCAGCCCCGCATCGGGCCTTCATCACCCCGAGGGTTGTCGGGATGCGCGGCGAAACTGTCCTCGTCCTCACCCGTCACCTGTCGAACGATACCGACCCAGAGTCCGCAATGGAGGGCGCCTCGCAAGAGCGGCCCGAGGCGGGCTCCACCGCGCCGAACGGCTGACGCCCAGATGTTCCTTGGTCCGCCCTACGATGGGGGTGTGGCCCGGGACCTCGCTATCGACCTCGGGACCTCCAACACCCAGGTATTCGCCAAGGGGAGGGGGGTCATCTTGGAAGAGCCAACGGTGATCGCGCTCAACACTCGCACCCACGAGGTCCTAGCCGTGGGCGACGAGGCTCTCGAGCAGATCGGCCGGACACCCGGATACATCGTGGCCGTCCGCCCATTGCGGGAGGGGGCCATCACTGACTTCGACATCACCGAGCGAACCATTCGGCTGCTTCTGCGGCGGGCCGGACTCACCAAGATGAACCGCCCGCGTGTCTTGTTGTGCGTGCCCTCCGCCATCACCTCGGTCGAGCGCCGTGCCGTCAAGGAAGCGGCCCGGCGTGCCGGTGCCTCAGCCGCCCATCTCATTGAGCAGCCCATGGCAGCCGCCATCGGTGCCGGCCTCGAGGTCCACGAGCCGGTCGGCAGCATGGTGGTCGATGTCGGTGGCGGCACCACCGAGACTGCGGTCATTTCGCTCGGGGGGATCGTGGCCTATCGAGCCGTTCGGTGCGGGGGCTTCGATATGGACTCCGCCATCCAGGGCTATGTGCGCCAGAAGCACGGGATGGCCATCAGCGAGCGAACCGCCGAGGAGTTGAAGCTGGCCATCGGGTCGGCACTTCCCGACGACGAGGAGTTGCATGCTGAGGCTCGTGGTCGTGGGGTGACCACCGGTGAACCCCGGACCGTCGTCCTCACTTCCGACGAGATCCGCTACGCCTTGAGCGATCAGGTCGAACTGGTGGTGGATACCGTGCTGGGCTGCCTGTCCGATGCCCCTCCCGAACTAGCTCAGGACATCATCTACGAAGGAATCCACCTACTCGGTGGGGGAGCGCAGCTGCGCGGCCTGGCTCAACGGCTGGCCGAAGCCACCGATGTTCCGGTGCACCTGGTGGCGGACCCATTGCGATGCGTCGTCGAGGGAGCAGGCCAGTGCCTGGAATCGTTCGACAGCCTCCGGCCGATCTTCGCCGCCGCAGATTCCTAGGTTCGGCTGGTATCAGGGCGCTAGCCAGACCCGCGTCGGTGGCGATCTGCCCAGATGCCGTTCGCTCAATCGATAGCCAGCAGGTCCTCGGCTACCTGGCGGACCTGCCAGTCGCGGTCCTCGAGACACCGGTGCAGTGCCGCGTCGACATCGGGGCCGTCGAAGGCGGCGAGTGCGACCGCCGCCCGTCTCCGAATGGCCGGTTTGTCGTCGAGGGCGGCCAGGACTGCAGGCAGTCCGGAATCATCACCGATGGCCCCGAGCGCGGCGACGGCAGCTTCGCGGCACAGCGGGTCATCATGTCCGGAATCCGCGGCGGACATGCGGGCCAGCGCGAGCACCGCACCACGCTCCTCGCGCTCACCCATGGCCCAGGCGGTCATCTCCACCACCGAGGGATCGGGGTCGTCGAGGTGGTCCAGCAGATCGACCGCTCTTCGCGTGGCCGCCAGTTCGCCGGCCCGCCGGCGGACGGGCGCAGCGGGGTCGTCCAGCGCAGTTCGTAGGTCGCGGTCCTCGAGCGACCCGAGCCGATCGAGAGCCCCGAGGGCGGTGGACCGGACAGCGGGCTCGGGGTCGACCAGACCCGCTCGGGCCCGAGCCGTGTCGCCGACATGTCCAGCCGTGGCTACCGCTCGGCGGCGGTCGGTGACGGTTTCCTTCTCGGGTTCCGTGGCAGGCTGCACAGCACCACTATGACCGACGACGAGCAGCCAACCATCCCGACCTCCCCCGGAGACGGGGATACCCAGGCATTCGAGCCGGTTCCCACCACGGCACCACCGATAGCACCGCCACCGCTAACCGTGCATGAGGCGGCTTGGCCGCCGTCCGAGGACGGGATCACCCCGGGCCCGCTGCGCTCCGGGCCCGCTGGCCCGGACGCAGACCACCCGAAGCGTCCGGCACCAGCCCATGCCCGCCGCTATCGGATCTGGATCTGGTCGGTGGTGGGCGTCTTGCTGCTCGGGCTGCTGGTCGCATCGAGGATCAACCTCGACTACTACGCCATCCAGCCGGGATCGGCTACCTCGGTGCAGCAGTTCATCACCGTCCCTCCGGCCAAAGCCCACCGGGTGGCCCATCCACTCCTCTTGACCGACGTCCGTGAGGCCCGGGTCACCGCTCTGTCGTATCTCTTCTTCAAAATGCAGTCGGACACTGTGCTCTATCCGGTGCGTGCCGTCACCGGGGGCACCGCCCCCTCGGAACTCGACGAACAGGGTGCCCTCCAGATGTCCCAGGCCGAGACAGCGGCCAAGACGGCGGCCCTGCGACACCTGGGCTATCCGGTGCCAGGTACTCCGGTCGGTGCTGTCATCAGCGGGACCTTCGTCGGGACTCCGGCCTACGGCGTGTTGCACGTGGGCGATGTGGTGACCGCCCTGGACGGCGTGGCGACCCCTACGGCGCGTTCTCTGACGGAGGCGCTGGCCTCTCACCACACCGGTCAGACCGTGACGTTCACCGTGCGTAAGAAGGGGACCGGTCCGGCGGGACCGGTGGCGCTCACCTTGAAGCGGACCAAGGTCGAGGTGGGCGGGCAGAGCGTCTACCTCACTGTCGGTATCGAGCCCGAAGACCAGGTCGACTACGTCTATCCGTTCCCGGTCTCGATCGACGTAAAGGACATCGGCGGTCCTTCGGCCGGTCTGGCCATGACGCTCGGACTCATCGATACCCTCACCAGCGGCTCGCTGACCGGCGGGCACACGGTGGCTGCCACCGGCACCATGGATGCCTCCGGCGCTGTCGGGGACGTGGGCGGCGTGGCTCAGAAGACAGTGGCTGTGGAGAAGTCCGGCGCCTCTATCTTCCTGGTGCCGCCCGAAGAGTACAAGGCAGCCACGTTGAAGGATCGGCCAGGCCTGAAGGTCTATGCGGTCTCCACGCTCGACCAGGCGTTGCGTGTGCTCGGTGCCGCTGGTGGGCGCGTGCCGACCACGACGCTGACTGCTGCCCCCAGTGCTTTTGCAGGATGAGCCGATTGAGCGACGTGCAGTCGTAGGCTCTGGCCCATGCCCGAGGAACACCGCTTGACCATCACTTCTTCTTCCAACCTCGCCCCCGACGATGTGGCTCGGCACACGTTCGCTTCGGTCCGCCGAGGCTTCGACCCGACCGAGGTGCGGGCCTACCTGGAATCGATCGCCGAAGGGCTCCGGGCCCGGGCCGAGCGTGAGCGCGAGCTGCTGGCCGCACTGGCTGATGCCGAAGAGCGGGCGGCCAACCCGGTCATCGACGACAACATGCTGACCACCGCCGTTGGCAAGGAAACGGCTCGGGTCCTACAAAGCGCGCATGACGCCGGGTCCGAGATGCTGGCCAATGCCGAGGCCGAGGCGCAGCGCTTGGTGTCCGAGGCCACCCAGACGTCAGGGCAGATGCTGGCCGAGGCCACCGAAGTGTCCGAGACAGCCCAGACCCGGGCGGATGCGCTGTTGGCCGAACGGACCGCCGAGGCCGAGGCCGCGTCGACGACGTTGCAGGAACGCACGGAGCAGCAGGTCTCTGCTGCCCTCGACAAGGTGCGGGCCGATGCCGAGGAGATGACCGAGCGAGCACGGACCGAGGGTCGGGTCATGGTGGAGGAGGCGCAGCTGCTGCGGGCCCGGGTGCTGGCCGACCTCTCTCGACGGCGCAAGGTCCTGCACGCGCAGATCGAGCAGCTGCGGGCTGGCCGTGAGCGCCTGGCCGAGACGGTCAACGAGGTGCGCCAGTCGGTGGAGGCCATCGCTGGGGACCTGTTCCGGGCCGAGGACGAGGCGCGGCTGGCCGCTGAGGTCGCCGGACGTGAGGTGTCCAACCGCGGTGAAGAGGGCACCCTCGAAGAGATGGCCGCCCTACTGCTCGCCGAAGAGGCCGAAGTAGAGGCCGCCGAGATTACGGCGATCGAAGAAGTGGCCGTAGTGGCCGTAGTGGCCGACGGAGGAACCCCTGAAGAGGATTTCGAGGACGATAGGGCGGAGGCCCAGGCCGTTCCCGAAGCTGGTGTTGACGAAGAGGCTGGTGCGGCCGCACCACCGGTCGAGCAGGTCGATGCACTCTTCGCCAAGTTGCGGGCGGCTCAAGGGGACGACGAGTCTGGTCCGAGCGACGCGACCGAGGCAGGTTCGGAATCCGAGCCCGTGGCGCAGGACTCGCAGGACGACCCGGCTACGCAGGGAACAGGCGAAGCCAGCGACGCTGACGACGACGCTGACGACGACGCTGACGACGGGCCGCCGGAGACCCGCAACCCGCTGGTCGTGCAGCGCGACGAGCTCATGGCCCCCCTGGTTACTGGGCTGGCTCGTCGGATGAAGCGCATCCTCCAGGACAACCAGAACGACTTGTTGGACCAACTCCGAGCTAAGGGGACCTCGTGGTCACCGGCGCTGCTGCCGGACGAGAAAGAGCACCTCGACTCGGTGACGACCGCGGCCCTCCCTCTGCTCGAGGAGGCCGCCGAAGCCGGAGCCTCGTTCGCGGGCAAGCCCACAGGTAAGCCCACGGGTAAGCCCACGGCCAAGTCGAAGAGCCGCCCCTCCGGCGACGCCCTGATAGCCATCGCCCACGACCTGGCTGAGTCGGTGGTGGGTCCGCTGCGCAAGCGTCTCTTGGCTGGGGACGGACTCGAGTCGGCCGAGGAGTCGAGCGTCACTGAACACGTCGGCTCGGCCTTCCGCGAGTGGAAGGGCGAGCGGATTGAGCGGCTGGCTGGGGATCACGTCGTGGCCGCCTTTTCGCTTGGGTCCCTGGCCGTGGCTGGCGCCGGGGGAACGAGTCTCGAGTGGGTGGCCGTCGCCCTCCCCGACGAGACCCCTTGCCCCGACTGTGAGGACAACGGGCTCAACGGTGCGCAGCCAGCGGGTGAGGAGTTTCCGACCGGACATCTGCATCCTCCTGCCCACCCCGGGTGTCGATGCTTACTTGCACCCGCCACGCCCTAGGCTGCATCCGTGCGCTCTCCCAGTGATCTGCCCGCGGCAACCAAGCCAGCGAGTCATCGCCGCCACCGGTGGGTGATCGCGGCAGCGGTCCTCTTGGTCGTCGTCTTTGCCTCGTTGCACACGTTCGCCACCTTCTATACCGACGCGCTGTGGTTCTCCTCGGTATCCCTCCACTCGGTCTGGACGAAGCTCTTCGAGTTGAAGGCCGGTCTGATGCTGGTGTTCAGCGCCATCTTCGCCGTCATGCTCCTGGTCAGTCTGCTGGTGGCCGAGCGTCTGGCTCCCAAGGGTCCGTCCATGGACGCGGAAGACGAGTTCGTCAAGCGCTACCGCGAGGTGACCGGCCCCTACGCCAGATGGCTGCGGGCCGGTGTAGTCGTGGTGCTTTCACTCATCGTCGGATCGCAAGCCATGGGGCAATGGCAGAACTGGCTGCTCTACCGCAACAGCACGCCTTTCCAGGCCACCGACCCCGAGTTCCATCGCAACGTCGCCTACTTCGTGTTCACCCTTCCGTTCCAGCAGTTCCTCATCCACTGGACGCTGGTTGCCTTGGTGATGGTGCTGTTGGTCACCACGCTGAGCCACTACCTGAACGGCGGCATTCGCATGCAGGGCTCGCGCCCGAGGGTGCGCCCAGCGGTCAAGGCACACCTATCGGTCATCCTTGGACTGGTCGCGCTGACCAAGGCCGTGGGCTACTACCTGGCCCGCTTCAACCTCGATCTGTCGTCTAACGGCTACGTGCAGGGTGCCGGTTACACCGACGTGCACGCCCGGCTCCCTGCCCTCCAACTCCTGATCCTGGTGTCGCTGGCCGCCGCCGCCCTGCTGATCTACAACATCCGTCGCCAGGGCTGGGCACTGCCCATTCTGGGGGTCGGGCTGTGGTTCTTGGTGGCGCTGACTGCGGGCACGATCTACCCGGCCGCCGTCCAGGCCCTCAAAGTGAACCCGGCGCAGAACACGTTGGAGCGCCCATATATCCAGCGCAACATCGAGGCCACCCGGGCTGCCATGGGGATCACCCAAGTGACCAGCACCCCCTATGAAGCCTCCGCCACCCTGTCGGCGGCCCAGCTTTCGGCCAACAACGACACTCTGGCCAACGTGCGGCTGTGGGACCCGCTGCTGACGCAGCCCGCCTACAACAAGCTGCAGGACATCCGGTCGTACTACCAGTTCAACAACCTGGCCGTCGATCGCTATCCGGTCGACGGTGTGGAGACTCCCGCCGTAGTTGGCGTCCGTGAGGTTAACGACCAGGACCTGCCATCGTCATCGTGGGTCAACACCACGCTGCAGTACACCCACGGCTACGGGATGGTGGTGTCCCCGTCCAACGCGGCTACCAGCAACGGCGACCCCCAGTTCGCGGTGGGCGGTGTGCCTCCGGTCTCCACCAATGGCCTGCCGACCGTGACTCAGCCATCGGTCTACTTCGGGCTCAGCAACGCTGGCTACGTAGTGGCCAACACCAAGCAGCCCGAGATCGACTATCAGCTCACCAACGGCACCAACATCGAGACCCACTACAAGGGCGACGGCGGAGTGCAGCTCTCCTCGTTCTTCAACCAGTTCCTGTTCGCGGTGCGGTTCAACGACATCAACCTCTTGATCTCCAGTCAGATCGACAACAACTCGAGGCTCATGTATGACCGGGGCGTGCAAGCTCGGGTGGCCAAGGCTGCTCCGTTCCTCAAACTGGACGCTGACCCGTACCCGGTGCTTCTCAACGGACACATTGACTGGGTCCAAGATGCTTACACGGCTTCCGCCAACTATCCCTATGCGCAGAACGCCGATACCGGAGCAGTGAACCCGGGTAGCGGATTGTCCGGCTCGTTCAACTACGTGCGCAACTCGGTCAAGGTGGTCATCGACGCTTACACCGGGAAGATGACCTTCTACGTGATGGATCCCAACGATCCGATCATCCAGACCTACGAAAAGGCGTTCCCTGGGATGTTCACCTCGGCCACCAAGATGAGCGGCGAGCTGCGCAGTCACCTCCGCTATCCCGAGGACATCTTTAACGTGCAGGCCACTGCATACGGCAAGTACCACATCGTCAAGGCTCAGAGTTTCTACAGCGCAGCCGATGCCTGGACCCTTTCCCCCGACCCAGGCTCAGGTCAGCCGGCCCAGGCCCTGGCCACCACCCAGACGGTCAACGCCCAAGGTCAGGTGGTCTCTACCGGCCAGTTGGTCCGCATGTCTCCGATTTATCAGATGATGCGCATTCCCGGTGAGGCGGAGCAGTCGTTCAACCTGCTCAACGCGTTCGTGCCGGTGTCGTCGGGCAGTCAGATCCAGACATTGTCCGGGTTCATGATCGCCGGATCCGACCCTGGCCACTACGGCCAACTGAAGATGTTCGTCACCCCTCGGGACAGCCCGGTCAACGGCCCGGCCATCGTGGCCGCCAAGATCGACGCCACCCCGTCGGTGTCTGGACAGATCTCTTTGCTGAACCAGAACGGTTCATCGGTACTGCTGGGCAATGTGCTGATGATCCCGGTGGCCAACTCGCTGCTCTACATTCAGCCGCTCTATGTGGAGTCGTCTCGGAACGCCTTCCCGGAGCTGCAGCGGGTGATCGCCGTCTACGGCAATCAGCCGGCGGCTATCGGCAACTCGCTGTCCGCGGCGCTGACGGCACTGTTCGCCGCGCCGGTCTCGACCTCTTCGTCCGGCGGTGGCGGTGGCGGCACGTCGACGGGTGCGCTGTCACCCCAGGCCCAGGCGCTGCTGGCCCAGGCTCAGGCCTCCTATCAGCAAGCCCAGACCGACCTGAAGGCCGGGAACCTGGGCGCCTATCAGACCAGTATCAGCGCCATGGAGACGAGTCTCCAAGCCGTCCAGGCCCTGACCGGTGGCCCGGTGGCCACATCGCCAACCACCACGACCACCAACCCGGGCTCGGCGGCCCTCGCCGGGCTGGGGAACTGAGCGCCGGGACACCGACCGGCGGCGGTCGCTGCGTATGATTCGCAGATGCCGTACGTCATCGACCCAGATCACGTTGAATCGGTCGTTCGCGGGCTCCTCGGAGCGATTGATGTGGACGGAGGTGCGACCGACGAGCAGTTGTCCGTCTTGTGGTCGATCACCGATCACTTGTGGAAGCGCCCAGACCTGAGCGATGCCGGTCTGCGCCCGCTCAACTCAGCCGACACTGCCCGCGAACTGATTGACGAGGGGGAGCGCCGACGATTCCATCTGATCATGGTGACCCTGGAGACGTGTCGCCATCCCTTTTCGGAGGCACAGGTGGCTCGGGCCGAGGAGTTCGCCGCCGCACTCAGTGTTGAAGAGGCGGACCTCGAGATCTTCCGGGACTGGGTCGATGGCGGAGTGGAGCGGGCCATGGGGGACTGGATGCGGTGCTTCGGCTCGTTGGTGGCCACCAACAGCGAGCCATCGCTGCTGGCTGCTTCAGATAGCGGCGACGGGACCGAGGGTGATGTGTGGGCACACCAGGAAGTGGACCCGGTGCTGCAGGCTCGGCTGGGCGAGTTCCACGGTCTGCCCGACGGCTCACTCGGCCACGCATACCTGGAGTTCTACCGTCGCAACGGAATCGATGTACCTGGCTCGAAAGAGGGCTCAGTCATGAGTGCCGTGTCAGTGAGTCACGACATGAACCACGTGATCGCCGGATACGAGCCCACGGGGCAGGGCGAGATCGCCCTGGGTGCGTTCCAGATGGCGATGCACGACTCCGAGGAGAACCTGATTCAGTTCCTGGGGAACTTGTTGATCCACGAGGCCGGGGTGCTGGACCCCGGGGGGTTCTCTCCCGTGTCGGCGTCGCTGCAGCGCCCAGGGGCCATCGAACTCTTGGGCGAGGCGTTCGACCGGGGAGCGCAGTGCCGGCGTGACTTCAGCCACACCGATCATCTGGCCATGGTGGCCTGGTCGCTCGACGAGGTCCGTGAAGAGTTCGGCGTGGTGCCTGTGACGGTCATTTCTTAAGCGCCCGCCTTGGCGGTTCGGGGCTGCCGCTGCTATCGTCTGGTTTCCACCGACGCGGGGTGGAGCAGTCTGGTAGCTCGTCGGGCTCATAACCCGAAGGTCGCAGGTTCAAATCCTGCCCCCGCCACCAAGTTCGAGTTGCAGTACTCGGAAGCAAGAATGGCCTAGGTCTCCGACCTGGGCCATTGTGCTGTCCGGGGTCGTCTCGGACGGCCGATCGGGTGACCTCGGGCCCGTGGTATCCGTTTAGTGATACTGCAATACCCTCCGTTTCCAGGGCATTATGAAGTCATGACTTCGTCGGTGACGCTCGGCAGGGTTGCCGACATCGCGCAAGAACAGTGGGGTCTGGTCACACGCCGCCAAGCCGATCTGGCCGGTGTCCCCCGGACCACGCTCGAACGTCTGACAGCCCCCGGCTCAGCCTTGGAGCGAGTCGCCCACGGTGTTTATCGCCTGATGGGAGCGCCCATCCCTGATCACCAGGAACTGTGTCCGTGGCCATAGGAGAGTCTCCGGTTGTGGCCACCCGAGGTAGTCACTGTTGGCCACCAAAGTCTCCACTCCTCGCTGAAGTAGCCACCTGAGGTAACCCCTCGACGGCCTGAACGCGCCCCTGGCGTGCAGACCCCTCTGCATCGAGGGTGTAGGGAAGCTCCTCTCAGGGAGTTCTCGCCCAATGTCGTCCCGGTCGATGAAGGCCACCAGGTCGACGAGCGCAGCGTCGATCCGGTTGGCCCGGTCGAACGCCGCGGTCATGGCGCGGTCATGGCCCGGGCGCTGGCCGTGATTACGAGGTGGGGAATCGACACGCATCCCTGCGAGCACATCCGTCGGCCTGTAGATCCCGGCGCCGACGTGCACCGATGACCCGCTGCACGCGCTCGGACAAACGGTGCCGGTGGGCAGACTGATGCCATGTCCCCATTCGACCTGGTCGTCCTGGCCCACCACGACAATCCTGGGCCTCAGGCTCTGGACATGGTGGCCCGAGCTGAAGCGGCCGGTGCGGCAGCCACGGTCTGGTCCCCGCGCGACTTAGCCGTGGAGGTAGACGATTCAGGAGCCCGCATCCTGCACCGAGGGAATGCCGTGCAGCCAGGTGTGGTGCTGCCTCAAGGGATCAACCGTTCGTTCGCCTGCTGTCGCCCGGCGCTGCGGGTCCTCGAGGGAATGGGTACAGCCGTGGTGAACTCGGTGGAATCCAGTGAGTTCTGCATCGACAAGGTGGAGACGACCCGTTTGTTGGCGGATGCCGGGGTACCGGTCCTTCCCACTCGGGCACACCCATGGGGAGCGCGGGCCATAGCGATGCCCCCCTGGGGGAGTCCGGTGGTGACCAAACCGGCCGTCGGGTCAAATGGGGACGGGGTGCAGTCGCATGCAACCGTGGACGCAGCCCGTCGCCACCTGTCCGGCGACCGGTTACTCGGTCCGTCAGGAGCAGTCGGGACGGAGTTGCTCCAACCGATGGCGGACGGCGCCGGCGAGGATGTGCGGGTGGTTGTCATTGACGGGGTCGCCCGTTCGATCACGCGTAGGCGGGCCCTGACCGGGTTCGTGACCAACGGGGCGAATGCCACTGCTGAGGCGGTTGATGACCCGGAGGCGGCTCAGGTAGCCATCAAGGGCATCGCTGTGCTCGGGCTGACGTACGGGGCGGTCGATGTGATCCGCCACCAGGGTCGCGCCGTAGTGCTGGAGGCCAATTGCTGGCCCCGGGATCTGGCGTACGTCGGCGAGTTGAGCGGGGTGGATCTGGTGGATGAAGTGGTCCAGGTGGCGCTGTCTCAAAGGATCGGCTTCGCCGGCCTCGGAGGGTAGTCCTGAAACTGTAGGAACTACCGGTTGTATATCCGTAACGGAACAGTTACGGTAACCATTGTGTTACTCATCAACGAAGCGGTAGCCACGGCCGCACCGGTTACACCGCACACGGCGCACGCTGGGCGAGGTGGGTGACGCCGTGCCGGCGGCAGCAGTACCCGCAGGCGACCCGTTCGAGGCGCTCGGCGACCCCAACCGCCGGGAGATCCTCCGCTTGCTGGGCGAGGGGGACAAAGCCGTCTCTGAGTTGGCTGACGCCATGCCTATCAGCCGGCCAGCTGTCTCTCGCCACCTCCGACTCCTGCGCCATGCTGGCCTCGTGACCGAGCAGGCCGAGGGCACCCGGCGGATCTACCACCTCCACGAGCAGGGACTCCAGGCGGTCCAGACCTACCTCGAGCGGGTGTGGGGTGATGCCGCCACTCGGTTCCGACTGCTGGCCGACAACAACGAGGAGGGACCCCAACAGTGACCAGTCCTCTCCGGCTCGATTTCAACGTCTCCTGTCCACCAGCGCGCGCCTTCGCCTTGTGGACCGATCGGATCGATACCTGGTGGCCGACGGACCACACCGTCAGCGCAAGCCACGAGGTGACCGTGACCCTGGAGCCCGGCGTCGGCGGCAGAATCTTCGAGCGCACCCCTGATGGCGTCGAGCACGAGTGGGGCGAAGTCACCGTATGGGAGCCGCCGAACCGGCTCGACTACCTCTGGCACCTACGCCGCGACCGATCCGATGCCACCGAGGTGTCGGTCCGATTTACGCCCTCAGGCGGGCAGGGGACCCGGGTGGAGATCGAACACACGGGATGGGAGCACCTAGGCGCCGACGGGGAGACCTGGCGCAACCGAAACGAGCTCGGCTGGCAGACCTTGCTTCCTCACTACATGGCCGCGGTAGTAGCCGACTCCGCCGACGATCGCCCGACCCACCACGAGCAGCAGACCAACGACAAAAAGGATCAACCATGACCATCGGGACCAAGGACCAGCCCTGGCAGCTGCACACCCCACCGGGTAGCTCTGCCTACGAGATATACCGAGACTCCGACACCGACCCCGAGCAGTTGGTATGCCAGGTCGGCACCACCAAGTTGACCTACTTGTGGCGGGCGGTGGACGACCTTCACACCTGGCTGGTCGCACAGGGTGACTGGGTGGCGCTGGGCGCCTCGGACGAGAAGAAGGACCCTGCACCCGACACGGTCGAGGCGTGGGGTCGCTCCTCCGACAACCCGGTCGGCGGGTGGTACGGGCTGCGGAAGGGATACCGGGGACGATTCGGGATGTATCTGCCTCCATTGCTCGAAACTCTGGGACTCGCCGAAGTGACCCACGACGCCCGTAACAACACCATGAGAGGAATCTGATGGCCGAGATCCGCGTGATCCGCTACCGCACTACGCCCGAGAGTGCCGATGACAACGCCCGACTGATCGAGGATGTCTTTGCCGAGATGGATGCCCAAGGGACGGCCGGCATCCGCTACACCGCCCTCCGCCTCGACGACGGGGTGAGTTTCGTGCACATCGCCGTCATCGAGGATGGGGAGAACCCGCTGCAGTCGTCCCCCGCGTTCGGCGCCTTCCAATCTGGCCTGGGCGAGCGGTTGGAGGACGGGCCATATCCATCTACAGCCACCGTGGTGGGTAGCCACGGTGGTGGCTTCGAGGGCTGATCGGACCGCCCGGGGCTGATCGGACGAGCAACCAGCTCAGTTGGCGTTAGCGGATCCCGAGTTCTGCATCTTCATCGAGGCGTCAGATGACTCGTCGGTCGTTGGCGGCAGCAGCAGCGTGGCGAGCAGCCCTAAGAAGATGAAGCCGGCGGCGGCAAAGGAGACCGCCCGGGCCGCATCGACGGCAGCACTCGAGGCAGCCGCCACGATGGCTGTCCCGTCTGGCATGGAGCCGAGTGATCCGATGGCAGCGCCTCCAGACGAGCTGACGACGTGGACGACCTGATCGGAGACGGACTTGGGGATTCCGGGCACCGCGGCCAATGCTGCTGTCGTCTTCGACGTCAACACGGTCAAGAGGATAGAACCGAGGATGGCCACACCGAGTGCCGAGCCGACCTGTCGCGAAGTCGACTGGATGCCCGAGGCCTGACCAGACTCCTCTACCGGCACGTCGACCAAGATGACCCCGGTCAGCTGTGCGGTGGCCATGCCGACACCCATGCCGTAGACGAACAGCCAGGCCGCCATCACCCAGACACTCACGGTGGCACTCAATGTGGCGCCGAGCCCAGCGATGCCGATGATCTCGAAGGCCAGCCCCAATCGAGCGATGCCACGAGGGCTGATCCGCGCGGCCAACTGCGGGGTGGCTCCGCCGGCGACAAACGAGCCGATGGCCAGTGACAAGAAGAGCCAACCGGTATCGAGGGCGCTGAAGCCGAGGACGCCTTGGAGGAACAAGGGCAGTACGAAGAGCAGTCCGAACTCTCCGAAGGCGACCACAGTGACGGCCACATTGCCGGCCGCAAAGCTTCGGATCTTGAACAGATCCAAGTTCACCAGCACCACCTTGCGCCGCTTGGCTCGTGATGCCTCGACGAAGGTGAAGGCGATGAGCGCCACCGCGGCAATAGCGAAGGCCGCCGGGACCGGCGAGGGCCAGTTGGCCGGCCAGGTCCATGACCCGAGCGACAGCGACTGGGTCTGGCTCCACCAGCCGTAGTGCGGGGCTTCGATGAGGCCGAATACCAAGGTGGCGAACCCGACGATCACCAAAAGGTTGCCGGTCCAGTCGATGCCCTTGCGGACATGAGGGTCCTTGGTCTCGGGGACAACGAAGAGGATGCCAGCCAGAATGATGAGGCCTACGGGGACGTTGATCAAGAACGCCCACCGCCAGGAGAAGTCGGTGGTCAGCCATCCACCGAGCAACGGGCCTACGGCGGCCATACCGCCGATGGTGGAGCCCCAGATGGCAAAGGCGATGGCCCGGTCCTTGCCGGTGTAGATGGTGTTGACCGTCGACAAGGTGGCGGGCAGGATCATGGCGCCGCCGATGCCTTGCAGGAACCGGCCCAGGATCAAGATCCCACTGGTGGGTGCAGTAGCCGCCACCAAGGAGGCGGCCACGAAGACGATGACCCCGCAAGCGAAGAGCTTTCGCCGGCCCCAGACATCGCCGGTATGTCCGAGGGTGATCAACAGCGAGGCGAATACCAGCGAGTAGATGGAGTTGAACCACTCCGCCGTGTTGGCGCTCACGCCGAGCTCTCGGATGATGGTGGGAACGGCGACGTTGACGATGGTGGCGTCGACGATGATCATCGCCACCCCGAGGGCCACGAAAGGCATGGGGAGCCACTTGGCCAAACCGGTGGCGTCTTTGTCGAGGGTGGGAGCGTTCACGAGGGGCCTCCTTGGCCGGATTGTCACCGAAGCCAAGGGACCGGGGAACTAGTGGGAGGCGACCGAGGTCACCGTGTGTTCGTTCATCCTAGGTGTGGGATGTTCTGGAGAGTGTCGCTCGGCTCAGCACCGCAGCCTTGAAAGGCGTGCTCTGGGGACGCCTGCTGCATCAGTGGTGGGCAAAGCCCCCGATGCCAGCCGCAGGAGTACCTAGCCGCAGGAGTACCTAGCCGTAGACGAGGCGGGTGATCCACTCGGCCACGAGGGCGGGCTTCTCCTCGCCATCGATGGCGACGGCCATGGATCGGACGACCTGGACGGCGTCACCCTTCAACTCGGCACCCGCTATCTCCGAGGAGACTCGGATCCGGCTGCCCACCTTGACGGGGGTGACGAAGCGGACCTTGTCGAAGCCGTAGTTGACCCCCATGACGATGCCGGCCAAGCGCTCCGCATTTACCGGGATCGACGCTGACAGGTGAGTCAGCATCGACAGGGTGAGGAATCCGTGGGCGATCGGTACACCCCACGGGGACATGGTGGCGCAGGCCTCTGGGTCGACGTGGATGAACTGGTGGTCGTGGGTGACCTCGGCGAAGACGTCGATGTCGCCCTGGGTGACCTCGAACCACTCACCGGTTCCCTCGGACTCCCCGATAGCGGCGGTGAAGAGTGCAAAGGCTTTCTCGCTGGCCTCGGACATGGGGGACTCCTTCTGCTCGGATGGATCTGCGCTGGTGGTGCAGGTTAGATGCTTGGTCGCACCGGCGAGGGGAGTCTGATGGCTGGCCGGTCGCACAGCAAACCGGTCGGGCTCGGCCTAGCGGTCTACCCGGCTCTGGCTCAGGCTTGGGGGACCCGGAAGCCCTCGACCAGCGAGCGGGCCATGGCCTCGGCACCGGCATCCGGGTCAGCCAGGAAGATCATGCTGTCGAGCTCGAGGGAGACCCAGCCGTGCACTGCGGCCCAGATGACCTGCGCTATCTGAACGGGGTCCCCGTCAGCCACCGCGCCCGACACTACGGCCCGGCGCACCGCAGCCACCAGCGACTCGAAGGCCAGAGCGGCTGTCCACGCCGCCTCGACCGAGGGCTCGAAGCCCGGGACGGCCTTGAGGAACATCAGCCGGTAGGCCATGGGGTGGGCAAGGGCTAGGGCCCGGTAGCGCCGGAAGCCCTCGACCAAGGCATGGCCGGGATCGTCGATCTCTTCGAGTGACTCGAGGGTGGAACGAAGGCGATCGAACCCCTCGACCCACAGCGCCTCGACGATGCCGTGTTTGCCGTCGAAGTGGTTGTAGACGCCCATGGGGGCCACATGTGCCTCGGCGGCGATCCGGCGGACCGACAGGGCATCGGTTCCTGATGTCTCCAACAGATGCGTGGCGGCATCGAGCAGTGCGGCATGCACGTCAGAACTCGGTGTCCGTGTCCGCGGGGGCGACGCCATGGGTGAACTGTACTAAAGAACAGCGTGCTATAGTTATGGTACACCGTTCTATATTTCGCCCCTCCTCCGCCCCCTACAGGAGCAACAATGACCGAACCCCAGACTACGGACCTCGCCAGTCCCGACATTGGCGAACTCGCCCCTCGCCACCGTCACCACGATCGCCGCTGGCTGATCCTGCCCGTGCTCTGCCTCTCGGTGTTCCTGGTGGTGGTGGACAACACCATCGTCAACGTGGCTCTGCCCAGCCTCAGTCGCGACCTAGGGGCGTCGACCAACGAACTCCAGTGGATCGTGGACGCCTACAGCCTGGCCTTCGCCGGACTCCTGCTGGCTGGCGGTGGCATCGGCGACCGGTTCGGCCGCAAGGGCGTCATGCAACTCGGTCTCGTCTTCTTCGCCATCTTCTCGGTGTTGGCTGCCGCCAGCCAGAGCACGGGACAGCTCATCTCGGCCCGGGCGTTGATGGGAATAGCTGCCGCCTTTATCTTCCCGGCCACCCTGGCCATCCTCACCGACGTATTTACCGACCCGTCCGAGCGCCAGAAAGCACTCGGTATCTGGGGGGCCACCTCGGGGATCGCCGTGGCCTTCGGGCCCATCACCGGCGGGGCGCTGCTCGAGCACTTCTGGTTCGGCTCGATCTTCCTGGTCAATGTGCCGATCGTGGTGGTGACCCTCATCGGCGGCCACTTCCTCATTCCCAAGCTTGAGCATGCGGTGGTCCGTCGCTTCGACACCCGAGGCGTGCTCATCTCTACGTTCGGGGTGACCCTGCTGGTGCTCGCCATCATCCAGGGACCGCAGTGGGGGTGGACGTCGCCCGCCACGCTTGGGTGCTTCGCCCTCGCCGCCCTGCTGCTCACCGCGTTTACCCTCTTGGAACTACGGACCCCAGAACCACTCCTCGACGTACGAGTGTTCGCCGTCCCTCGCTTCTCGTCGGGAGCGGCCTCGATCGCCGTGGCCTTCTTCTGTCTCTTCGGCTTCATCTTCTTGATCACCCAGTACTTCCAGTTCGTGAAGGGCTACTCCACGCTGTCGGCCGGGGTGCACACCCTGCCCTTCGCCATCGTGGCCGCTGTGTTCACTCCCCTTGGTGCCATTGCGGCCCTGCGGGTAGGGACGCGTCTGGTGGTGGGCGTCGGACTGGCGCTGATGGCGGGTGGGCTGGTGCTGGCGGGCACAAGCTCGACTCCCCAGGCCGCCTACTTCGGCCCGGTCGTGCTGTCGATGGTCTTGTTGGCCCTCGGGCTCTCCTTCGTGACTGCCCCGGCCACCGAGGCCGTCATGGGTTCGCTGGCCCCCGAGCAGGTGGGGGCTGGAGCAGCCGTCAACAACACCACCCGTGAACTCGGTGGCACCCTCGGGGTGGCCGTGCTGGGCTCGGTATTCGCCTCGGCCTATGGACCTCGGACCCTCCACGCCCTGGCCGGCTACCCAGTGCCGGCCTCCGCCCGCGAGGCAGCCCGCCAGTCGGTGGCCGCAGCCCTCGCCGTAGCTGGCCACGCCCCGGGCGCGGTTCAGCCGACGATCCGCACCGCCGTGTTCGGAGCCTTCAGCTCCGGTCTCGAGGCAGCATGCTTGGTCGGAGCCGGCGTGGCGGTCCTCGGGGCGATCGGCGCCTTCATCTTCCTGCCTGGACGCTCGGTCGAGTAGCCCTCGGGCAACCTCCAGCCGATATCCTCTCGCCCTACCAGCCAAGGAGGCACGATGAGTGCAGTAGACCACGCCACGATGCGGGCCATGATCGCTCGTCAAACGATCGACTGGAACGCAGGCGACAAGGTCGCATGGCTGGCTGGAATGGCCGACGTGGTGCCTGGGGAGATCTCTCTGCGGAACCCGGCGGGTACGCACGTGCAGCACGGAATGGAGGCGTTGGCCGCGGCGTGGGACGCCGCCCCCAACGAAGCGTGGGAGCGCACCGTCGAGCAGCTCTTCACCTGCGGCACCGAGATCGCCCTGGTGGTGCGCAACGACCGGCGAGGAAGTGGCGAGCCGAGGTCAGTCGTCTCCATCGAAAACTGGCAGTTCCATGGCGACGGAACCACCGACGTCTACTCCTACTTCGACCAGTCCGACGATGCCGGGACGGACGTCGCCGGCTGATCGACGTACTTGCTCGGGTAGCAGGCCGCCTAGTTGGGACGAGGCGCGTGCATTCAGGTGAGAGGCGCGTGCACCCAGGTGACCGGCGCGTGCATTCAGGTGACCGGCAGGGGCACCGGGATCACGCCGAACTCAGCCCGGATCGCCTCGAGGGAGTCGTTCTTGCGGGCCATGACGTCGATGGTGGTGAGGTCACCGGTGCACGCCGATCCGCGTCGGAAGGCGTCGGCCAACTCATCGGCTGCACCGGGCCGGTCGAGGACGCCCTCTTTGGGCACGAAGCCGTCGATCTCGAAGGCAGCCGATTCGAAGAGGGCCAGTGATGCCACCAACCCTGAGAAGTGGTGGTCGAAGTTGGCCGACGCAGTGAGCATGGCCTGCAGGGCGACCTCATCAGGAGGGGTGGTCCCGTACCCGGTCACCACATGGGTGAAATCGTGGTGGGCCAGGCTCACCGCCCCGCCGCCAGGCTCTCCAGGAAACGGGATTCCCATGCCGACGTAGAAGTCGTAGAGCGCCCGACCGAGGCTCCCTTCGGGACAGCTGCCGAGCGACCGAAGTTCGGACCCCACCTGGTCGTCGGGCAGGTCGGCAATCTTGGTCGTCGCCTCGCCGAAGCGGGCCCAGTCCGCCATGACGTTCTCGCGGTGGCCGGTCTGGATATCTCGGGCCACCAGGGCCAGGTCCTCCCCGCCCAGGGCGTTCACGTAACTCTCGACCCGGTCGGCTTGGGCCGGGTCGCTCGGGTGCCGGCAGAACTCGACCAGGATCAGCAGGTCGATCACTCGATGCCGATCACCGTTATCCACGGCCACAGCCAACTCTGCCGGCTCGATGGGGGCCACCGAGGCGACGTCGACCGCCAGGCCGAGGTAGCCCTTGGCCAGGCTGGTGATGACTCGAATCTGCTCGGACGTCGGTCCCGATCCGAAGTCAGCCGCTCCCAGGAGCGCGCCGATGATGGTGTGTTCGTCAGTCATACCTGAACGGTACTGGCCGCCGCATCATCGGCGCACCTAGTGCCACGGTGGCGCCTCGACTCCGACCGACTGGTTACCACCCATGGTGGCCGTCGTCCGGGTCGTCGGGGGGACGCACACCGAACTGCCGCCGCACCTCATCGAGGGGAAGCGGGGCCAGGGCCAAGTGGTCGACCAGGGAGAAATCACCGGTGCATGCCGCTCCGCGGGCCATCTCTTGGCCCAGCAGATCAGCGGCACCTGGTGCCGCCAGCGTGCGCGACTCGGCCACAGTGATCGAGGTGGGGGCGCCGAAGCCGGCTTCGTGGATGATCAGTGAGGCCAGGAACGCCGAGAAGTTGACTTCGTTGTCGTCCATGCCCACCATGAACCCGCTGAGCGCCACCTCGCCCTGCGATGTGGTGGCCACACCAGAAATGACGTGGGTCATGTCGTGGGCCACATAGAAGTGGTTCATCTGGGACACCCCGGCGCCGGGCAGATCGAACCCGGTCCGGTCGTAGTAGCGCAGGTACGCCCGCCCCAGACTCTCCTCGGGCAGATCGGCGAAGGCCTCCAGGCGCAGTGTCAGTTCAGGCTCAGGTCGATCTGGCACCCCCGTGCCAGCCAGGGTCGGCTCGGACCGCTTGGGCAGCATGTCGCCGGCGAAGCGGTGATAGTCGACAGCCGCTTGGTCGAGCCCCTGGTCCACCAGCGACCGGAAGAGCACCAGGTCCGGTCCGTCGACATCGAGGGCCTCGGCATAGTCCGCAACTGCGGTCACCTGCTCGGCGTCCTGAGGGTGCCGGCATGCCTCGAGGGCGACATGGATGTGATGGAAGAGCCGCCGCTCCCTCGGGTCGACGATGCTGACGGCCAACTCGCTCGGCGTCATGGATGGCAGTGTGGCGAGGTCGAGATCAGGCCGGGCGAAGTAGTGGCTGGTGAGGGCGCGCAACACGGCGAGCTGCTCGTCGCCCGGGCCATCGGCGACATCGATCCCACTCATCAGGCCGGCCACCATGGGCTCGACGGAGGCAGATCGGATTGTTGTCGTCATGCCTGGCCTCCAGGGTGCTCTCGAGTTCGGTCGCCATCGTGAAACTACCAGTGGGGCTCCAGAGCCTCATGGGGCCTTGATGCCGCATCGCCAACCTGGGCAGCAACCCAGGCGGAAGAGCCCTCCGGATGGCCCGTCTATCGTTGCAGCGACAACCAGCATCGACGACTATGGAGCCCGCGTGACCGAATCGACCATCATCTACACGCACACCGACGAAGCACCGGCGCTGGCCACCTACTCCCTACTGCCCGTGGTCCAGGCCTATGCCGCTCAGGCCGGCGTCGTAGTCACCACCCGGGACATCTCGTTGGCCGGACGCATCATCGCCAGCTTCCCGGATCGCCTCGACGAGGGGCAGCGGATCCCCGACGAACTGGCTGTGCTGGGTCGAGACGTGCTCACCCCCGAGGCCAACATCATCAAGCTGCCCAATGTGTCGGCGTCTATTCCGCAGCTCAAGGCGGCGGTGGCCGAACTCCAGGCCAAGGGCTACGCCGTCCCGGACTTTCCCGAAAACCCGAGCACGGATGAGGAGAGAGAGACGCAGGCTCGTTACCGCAAGGTGCTCGGTAGTGCCGTCAACCCGGTGCTGCGCCAGGGGAACTCGGACCGGCGAGCCCCGGCCGCCGTCAAGAACTACGCCCGGACCCACCCGCACCGCATGGGGGCCTGGTCGCCGGAGTCGAAGACGAACGTGGCCCATATGGAGGCCGGCGACTTCCGCAGCACCGAGCAGTCAGCAGTCATGGCCGAGGCCGGGTCGCTGCGCATTGATCTGGTTGCCGCCGACGGCACGTCCACCGCGCTCCGCGCCCCGGTGGCAGTGCTGGCCGACGAGGTCATCGATGTGGCCGTGATGCGGGCAGCCGCATTAGGGGCGTTCCTTGATGCGCAGATCGCTCGGGCTAAAGACGAAGCCGTGCTCTTCTCCATCCATCTCAAGGCCACCATGATGAAAGTCTCCGATCCCGTGATCTTCGGCCACGTGGTCCGAGCCTTCTTTCCGGTGACGTTCGCCACCTACGGCAGTGTCCTGGCCGCCGCAGGCCTGAGCCCCAACGACGGCTGGGGTTCGATCCTCGACGGACTGGGTGCGCTGCCCGAGGGCGAGGCCATCCGGGCTTCGTTCGAAGCCGAGGTGGCAGCGGGCCCCGACCTGGCCATGGTCGACTCCGATCGAGGGATCACCAATCTGCACGTACCGAGCGACGTGATCGTGGACGCCTCCATGCCGGCCATGATCCGTAGCTCAGGTCACATGTGGGGTCCTGACGGTGCCGAGGCCGACACCTTGGCCGTCATTCCGGACAGCTGTTATGCGGCCGTCTATCAGGTGGTCATCGACGACTGCCGCGCCAACGGCGCCTTCGACCCCTCGACCATGGGGTCGGTCTCCAACGTGGGGCTGATGGCCCAGGCCGCCGAAGAGTACGGAAGCCACGACAAGACGTTCGAGATCCCCGCCCACGGGATGGTGCGGGTGGTCGACGAGGCCGACCAGTTGATGTTCGAGGTGGCAGTAGCGACCGGCGATCTGTTCCGCATGTGCCAGACCAAGGACGTGCCCATTCGCAACTGGGTCGAGCTGGCCGTCCGGCGGGCCCGCGCCACTGGCGACCCGGCGGTGTTCTGGCTCGACGAGGACCGGGCCCACGATGCCCAGATCATCGCCAAGGTCGAGCGGTATCTCGGGGACCTGGATACCGAGGGCCTCCAGATCGAGATCATGGCACCGGCCCAAGCGACAGCGTTCTCCCTGGAGCGCATCCGCCGGGGGGAGAACACCATCTCGGTCACCGGCAACGTGCTGCGCGACTACTTGACCGATCTCTTCCCCATCCTGGAGTTGGGAACGAGCGCCAAGATGCTGTCCGTCGTGCCGCTGATCAACGGCGGCGGCCTGTTCGAGACGGGGGCTGGCGGCTCGGCCCCTAAGCACGTTCAGCAACTGGTGCACGAGAACTATCTGCGGTGGGACAGCCTGGGCGAGTTCCTGGCCTTGGCCGTCAGCTTCGAGCACCTGGCCCAGCGCACCGGGAACCGCCGGGCCCAAATCCTGGCTGACACGCTCGACCGGGCCACCGAGCGTCTTTTGGACCAAGACCGCTCGCCCAGTCGTGCCCTCGGTGGGATCGACAACCGCGGAAGCCACTTCTACCTGGCGCTCTACTGGGCACACGAACTGGCTTCCCAGACGGAGGACGCCGAGTTGGCCGGATCCTTCGCTGACCTGGCCAGCCAGCTGGACGAGGACGAGGCAGTCATCGTGTCCGAGCTGCTTGCCGTTCAGGGATCACCCGCCGATATCGGTGGCTACTACCTGCTCGACGAAGCCCTCGCCACCGCAGTGATGCGGCCGTCGGCGACGTTCAACCGGGTACTCGCTACTTTCCTCTGACCGTATCGGCTCAGATTCCGGAGATGGCCGTGACCTCGCCGTCGGCGATGGCCTGGAGCAGTCGGGCATGGTCGCGTTCGTTGGTGTCGGCATAGCTCGAGGCGAACTCGGCGATGGCCTGCTCGAAGACCTCTTCTACGCCGAGGTAGCCAGCCATGGCGATGCGATCCCCGGACCGGGCATGACCGCGGGCCAGAGTCCAGCCACAAGCCTCGCCGTAGACGGCCAGCCCTCTGGCTGTCAGTTGGGCAACGTCTATGGATGCTTTCCCGTCCCACATCTGGCGCACGTAGAAGTCGTGTGACTCTCCGTCCCAGGCCTGGAGCCGGTAGTGGCCTAGGACATGGTCGCTGGCTGCCTGCATCAGGCGCTGGCCCTCGATGACTCGACGTCCTTGGGACTTGAAGGTCGTCTCGCCCGCATAGGGAGCGAGGACCGACTGCTGCGCCTCTTTGAGCTGCAGGAGGACCGGATCATCATCGTCGCGGCCCAACAGGAGCACCACCCATGCCCGAGTGCCGACGCTGCCCACCCCTACCACCTTGCGTGCCATGTGGATGTATCGGTAGGACTCCATCAGCATGCGGCGATCCACGTGCAAGCTCTGTCGGTACTGGTGCAGAAAGTCCTGGATCACCTCGATGTACCTTTCGCGCTGCTCTCCATCGAGCAACTCGTCGATCGGGGTCAGCAGGGGTGGATGACTGGCGAACCTGAGGCCATCGTCGGTGCGCTCGATCAGACGTTCGAAGGCGTGGAGGTGATCGCGACGGAGCGCCTGCTCGATCCGTTTGCTCGCTTCCTTGGCCGACTTCCGATCGGCTAGTTCATCGAGCCGGGTGTAGAGATCGGTGGCAGGAAGGTGGGCGTACCAGACGTCGAGATTGCGCATCTCGGTGAACTCGAGCATCGCCTCCCTGTAGGCGCGGACGCTGTCCAACACAGCTGCCCTCCGCTCGATCTGAGTGAACCCCATGTCGCGTCCGGCGATCTCGATGCTGGCCGCCAAGCGCTTGACGTCCCACTCGATGGGACCGGGCAAGGTTTCGTCGAAGTCGTTCAGTCCGAAGATGAGTCTCCGCTCCGGAGTCTCGAACATCCCGAAGTTCACCAAGTGGGCGTCACCACACAGCTGAGCCCGAAGCCCGCTGATCGGGGTGACCGACAGATCGGCAGCCATGATCGCCGCCCCGCCCCGGTAGAACGCGAAGGCCGAAGCCGCCATCCGGCCGTACCGGATGGGGATGAGATCGGGGAGTCGAGCGGTCGCTTGGGCTTCGAGTATGGATACCGGATCCGAGCGATCGGGGCCAGCAACGTGTGCGGCGTGGCTCTCGAGGGGCACCTTCTTGCGCAGATGCTTCCCGTGGGCGAGCCGGTGCTTTACCGTGCCGTGCTTCAGGTATTCCGCATCCGGAAGGGGGGCGTTTTCGGAATGGTCCATCTCTGGATCGGACATGGTTCGTGCTCCTTGGTGGCCGCTGAACTACGTCCGACGGCCACAGATTCGAAATTTGCGGGATGACGCTCGCTGTGTGGCTAGTGACAACCTATCCGCCACGAACCCGATGACGGACCCGGGGTTGGGCATTGCGTGAAGGAAGACACCAGCAGACCGGAACCACCCGTGCGGCGCCGTGGTGGACTACGCCTGACCCTCTTCGCTATCGAGATCGCGTTCGCTGACCAGCATGGCGCCGCTCGCCTCGAGCAGAGCCTCTTCAGACATCCGCACCTCTGCGCGTCAGGTGCACCGGTCCGGCGGTCGCCGATGGCTGGACCGGCCGACCCCGGGAGTACGAAGCTGAGGACGGCGGTGAGCAGTCCGAGTCCGGCGGAGATGAGCAAGACGGTGCGGAACCCGTCGAAGGACGGGTAGGTGGCCCCGGGGCTGGTGTGCGCCAGCAGCACGGCGGCTCCAAACGCGCTTCCGATCGACAGGCCGATATTGCGGAGTACCTGGTAGAAGCCGGTGGCGCTTCCGGTATCGGACGGCGGGACTGCTCGGATGATGAACCCAGGCATGGCCGCGAAGGTGAATCCGATTCCCAGGCCGACGATCCCCAAGGTCACGAAGGCCTGCCACAGCGACCCATGATTCAGCGCAAAATAGGTTGACCCACCGGCGAAGACGAGGGCACCGAGCGGAATCATGGTGCGCACCCCGAACCGCCGTTCGTAGGGGATGAGCAGCCGGCTGGCCAGGAAGGTCCCGATCGACAGCGGAGTCAGTACCAAGCCCGAGATGATGACGGAGGCGCCAAAGCCGAAGCCGGACGACGTGGGGACCTGTACGAACTCGACGACGATCGGGGTCACCATGTACATCGAGACGCTCATGAGGAACCCAGAGACGTCGGCCATGAGCACGGACCGGTTCGACAGATGGTGGAGATCGACCAGCGGATGGGGCGTGCGCAGCTCGTGGGGAATCCACAGAGCCAACATGAGTGCCGAACCGATGGAAATGCCGAAGATGGGGATGGAGAGCCAGCCCCAGTTGCCACCCTCGCTGAGGACTACCGATACTCCGGTGACGGCCAAGCTCAGGAGGACGGCGCCGCTCACATCGAACTTCCGGCTTCGGGCTGGCGACCTGGACGGAATCACCACTAGGGCGAGCACCATCGCCAGCGCCACAAAGATGGCCCCGAACCAGTACGCGTCGTTGATGCCGAAGAACTGAGCCACCGACGCCGTCAGCGGGTAGCCGAGACCTGCACCGATGGCGCCCGACACGGAAAGCGTGGCGATGGCGCGTCCAGCGTGCTCGCGGCCGAGGTGGCGTCGGGCGATGGCCATGTTGACCGGGAGGAGCCCCATCCCGACCCCTTGGAGGCCTCGGCCGAGCACGAGGACCAAGAAGGAAGTTGATACGGCGGACACTACGCATCCAGCCAGCACGACCGACAGCGTCACCATGATGACTGATCGCTGGCGCCGACCATCGGCCAGCCGCCCCATCACCGGCGTGGCCAGTGCCCCGGTCAGCAGGGCCGCCGTCAGGACCCACTGGGCCGTGCTGAGGGGCACGTGGTAGTCCTGGGCGATCGTCGGGATCAGCGGCGCACCCAAGCTGCTGATCATGGCCACGATCAGCCCGATGAAGACCAGCGTGGGGACGAGCCGGGAGTGGCCGGGCCCTTCGTTGGGCCCTTCGTTGGGCCCTTCGTTGACGGGCACCGCTGGCGCTCGTGGGCCAGTGGGGCCAGTGGGGCCAGTGGGGCCAGCCGGGTCGGACGGGTCGGACGGGTCGGACGGGCCGGCCGGGTCGGACGTCACTGGGGCCTAGCTGCTCGGTTGGTGCGACAGGGGTAGGCCATCAGATGAGGACAATGGTAGGCGTGCGCTTGCAGCACCGGTGTATCCGCGCAACGGAGCGGGGGGCGTCCCCGCCCCGGGTCCGAGGTTCCGTCTAGGTTGAGCAAACGAGATAGGTGGTCCGAGAGAGCGGGGCTGGTGTGGCTAGGGTCAACTTCGACGGTGTAAGCAAGGCGTTCGACGGCTCGCTCGCCGTCGACGACCTGTCGATGGAGGTCTTGGACGGTGAACTCCTGGTGCTACTAGGGCCATCGGGCTGCGGCAAAACCACCGCCCTGCGGATGGTGGCCGGCCTGGAGGACCCGACCGGGGGGACCGTGTCGATCGGGGACACCGTGGTCAACGACGTCGAGCCGAAGGACCGGGACGTGGCCATGGTGTTTCAGTCCTACGCCCTCTACCCCCATATGACCCTGCGCCGGAACATCGAGTTCCCCCTCCGCCAGCAGCGGATCCCGGCCGACGAGCGGGGCCGTAGGGCCGAGGAAGCTGCGGCCACCCTGGGACTCGGAGACCTTCTGGACCGCAAGCCCGGGCAGTTGTCTGGTGGCCAGCGTCAGCGCGTCGCCCTGGCCCGGGCCATCGTGCGGGACCCGAAGGTCTTCCTCATGGACGAGCCGCTGTCGAACCTCGATGCCACCCTGCGCATCCAGACCCGGGCCGACATCGTGGCGCTGCAGCGGCGGCTGGGCACCACGACCATCTATGTGACCCACGATCAGGTCGAAGCCATGACCATGGGCCATCGCATCGCTGTCATGCGCGACGGGCGCCTCCAGCAGGTGGCTGCCCCCCAAGACCTCTATGAGCGCCCGGGAAATACCTTCGTAGCCTCGTTCCTCGGCAGTCCCGGTATGAACCTCCTGCCTGCCCGGTGTGCAGGAGGGGTCCTGTCCATCGACGGAGCGAGCATCGACCTCGGGGGTTCGGTGGCCGCTATTGCCGATGGACCGGTCACCTTGGGCGTGCGACCAGAGTCGGCATCACTCGACAGCACGGGCATTGCGGCCTCGGTGGTCCTCGTCGAACAGTTGGGGGCGGAGACCCACGTCATCTGCGCCCTGGCCGATGGGACCCGGGTGGTCGTGCGTCAGCGGAACCAGCGGGTGCGGCCCGACCTCGGCGACCCAGTAGCCATCACGGTCGATCCCGAGGCTCTCCACTTCTTCGACGCCGAGACGGGCGAACGGCTGGACGTCGGCCGGTGACCTCGCCGGCCACCACGGCACCTCCGCTGCCGAGCCGACCCGTCGATCTGCAGCCGGGCTCGCGGAGGCGGATCTCTCGCCGGCACCGCGAGTGGGGACTGGCCTATCTGCTGCTCCTGCCAGCCCTGCTGATCTTCGGCATCTTCACCTTCTATCCGTTCTTGAAGAACTTCAAGCTCGCCCTCTACCAGAACCCGCCGTATCCCGGCCTGCCGTCGCACTATGTGGGGCTCCAACAGGTGCAGTCAGTCCTGTCTTCCACCGAGTTCCACCAGAGCCTGGTGTCGACACTCGTCTACGTGGTCATGGTCGTGCCCGTCGGCCTGCTGGGTGGGCTCCTCCTGGCCTTGGCCGCGCACCGGGCCATCCGGGGAACCTCGGTCTACCGGTTGATCTTCTCCTCGACGGTGGTCACTTCGGTGGCAGTCGCCGCCGTGGTGTTCGGTACGTTGATGGACCCCGTGGTGGGCTTACTGCCGTGGCTCGGCTTCGACCCCCACCCCGCCATCCTGGGGAACCCGACGTGGGCACTGCCGGCCGTCGCCCTCATTGCCGTGTGGCAGTTCCTCGGGCTCTCATTCATCATCATGACGGCCGGACTGCAGTCATTGCCCGACGAGATCCTCGAGGCGGCACGCCTCGACGGCGCGGGCGCCTGGACGATGTTCTGGCGGGTGACCATCCCGCTGCTGTCTCCCACACTCTTCTTCGGCCTTGTGGTTGGGACCATCTATGCCTTCCAGAGCTTTGGCCAGATCGACATCCTGATCGGGCCGGCCAACTCGCAGTTCACCCATACCAACGTGCTGCTGTACTACGTGTACCAGGCGCTCTCCATCCAGAACGACCCCGGTGTGGCCGCCGTGCTCTCCATCGTGCTGTTCACCATCCTGCTGGTGTTCACCATGGCCCAGCTGCGGTACCTCGAGCGGCGGGTGACCTATGCCGGCAACTGACCTGGTAGCGCCTCTCGGACCACCCGCGCCTCCGGCTCCGCCTGCACCGCCCGCACCCCAGGGTGCTGCAGCCGCTCCCGCCCGAGTTCCGCGCGTACGCCACCGGCGAGCCCGGCTGGTGCTCCGCTACATCTTGTTGACGCTCGGGGCCATCGTCGTCCTGTTTCCGCTGTACATGGCCGTCGTCAACTCGTTGCTGCCTCCCAGCGAAATCGCCCAGCAGCCGCCGCCGCTCTTTCCGTTCAACCCGCAGTGGGGCTCGTACCAGAAGGCCTGGACCGAAGGAAACCTGTCGATCTATCTCCGCAACTCGGCCATCCAGACCACGGTGATCGTGGCTGGCCAGCTCATCACCTCGATCCTGGCCGCCTATGCCTTTGCCTTCTTGGAGTTTCCGTTCAAGCGGACGCTGTTCTTCGTCTTCCTCATGACCCTGATGATCCCATTCGAGGTCACCATCGCCACCAACTTGTCGACGGTGTCGTCCCTCGGTTGGTTCAACACCTTCCCGGGGTTGACGATCCCGTTCCTGGCCACCGGATTCGGGACCTTCCTGCTGCGCCAGGCATTCCTGCAGATCCCTCGTGACCTGCGCGAGGCCGCCCAACTCGACGGCTACGGTCACCTCCGATTCCTATGGGCGGTGGCCATCCCACTGGTCCGACCAGCACTGGCTGCACTCAGCGTGTTCAGCTTCCTCGGTGCCTGGAACCAGTACCTGTGGCCCCTTCTGGTCACCGGGAACGACAACCAGGTCCGCACCGTCCAGATCGGGTTGAAGCGGCTGATCAACACTCAGCTCGACCAGATCAACGTCTCCCTGGCCGGTACCATTATCGCCGTCATCCCCCTGCTGATCTTGCTGGTGGTGTTTCAGAAGCAGTTGGTGCGCAGCCTGACCTCGGGCGCGGTGAAGTAGGGGAGAGCGGCAACAAACGACGTTCCACCCGCCATTCGATGGGTCTTCGTGCTACAAACTGACTATGCGCAACCACCGCTTCCGATTTGCCGCCGCCATGTCACTCGGCGCTGCCGCACTCTTGATGACTGCGTGCTCGTCGTCGGGTTCCAGTTCGTCCTCGACGACGACGGCATCGACCACGACCGGAACCACGTGTACGCCGAGCGCGCTCGACAAGGCCACGTCGCCGGTCAACATCAACTTCTGGGAGTCCATGCCTCGGGCCAATGGGGAGACCCTGCAGAAGCTGACCGACTCGTTCAACAGCTCGCAGACCAAGGTGCACGTGAACCTGGTGGTCCAGACCAGTTACGCCGATACATGGCAGAAGTACCAGGCGGGCCTGACCAACGGCCAGCTTCCTGACGTCGTCCAGCTCCAGGACACCGACACCCAGGGAGCGATCGACTCCCAATCGATCCTGCCGGCCCAGGACTGCATCACCGGGTTCCATTACTCGGTGGGCGACCTCCTGCCCCGGGCACTCTCTTACTGGAACGTCGACAAGGTCCAGGTGGCCATGCCGTTCGCCGTCTCCGGTCCGGTCCTCTACTTCAACAAGCTGGCTTTCCAGAAGGCTGGCCTGGACCCGACCAAGCCCCCGACCACGCTGAAGGAGTTGGTGGCTGATGCCAAGAAGTTGAAGTCGGCTGGCCAAGGTGGCATGGGGCTCAAGCTCGACCCGTGGTACCTCGAGTCGGAGTTGGCCACGGCCAACCAGCTCTTCGTCAACAACAGCAACGGACGCAGCTCGCGGGCCAGTGCCGCCGTGTTCGACAACGCAACCGGCACACAGGTCTTCAGGGACTTGAACGACATGGTCTCGTCCGGTGCCGCCGGGACCAACTCGGTGGCCGGCGCTGACGCCTACGACAACCTGCTGGGTGTGGGTGCCGACAAGTACTCCATGACCATCGACACGTCTGCGGCCCTCGGCACGATCTCGCAGCTGCTCAGCCAGTATCCCAACGTGCAGCTCGGCGTGGCCCCGCTGCCGACAGTCCAGACGACGCCAACGGGCGGCGTGCAGCCGGGCGGTAGCGGCCTGTGGATCTCCAAGAAGTCATCTCCTGCAGCCCAAGCCGCCGCCTGGGAGTTCATCAGCTTCCTGGATTCGACCGACTCCCAGACGACCTGGTCGGCCGGGACTGGGTACATTCCGCTGCGGACCTCCTCGGCTCAGTCGGCGACCATCCAGAACCTGTGGGCCACCACCCCCGGATACAAGGTGGCCTACACCCAGCTGACCACCGGCGTGCAGTCGGTGGCGACCGCTGGTGCGGTGCTTGGCCCCTTCGACACCGTCCGTACAGCCATCGTCAATGCTGAGAACTCCATGTTCTCGGGTGGCGTGTCACCCGCCAAGGCGCTGTCCCAGGCTCAGACGGCATCGAACAAGCTCATCACCGTCTACAACCAGCGCATCGGCGGCTGATCCAGCCGAGCCGGCTGAGTCGGTTGAGTCGGTCGAACTGCCGGCCGCACGTTGACGGAACTTGTTGTGGCCAGCCTGCGAGTTACGTGGGCATTGAGCCGGTGACACCTGTCGGGGCAGGATTGTCGAGGACCATGTGGTCGTCGACGGGTCCGTGGCGCAGCAGCCAGGTATCGCGCAGGTAGTTCTGATGGAGCCTCCACGGCGTGGTCGCCCCCTGCTTGGGGAGGTCAGCCGTCGCCCGGGTGACATACCCCGACGAAAAATCGATGAACGGCTCGGTCGCCAGTGACGGGTCAGGGGCGGTCGGGGTGCACTGGCGCATGCCGCGCTGGTCCATGGTGGCCAGAAGCCGGCATACGTACTGTGCGGTCAGGTCGGCCTTCAGCGTCCACGAGGCATTGGTGTAGCCGAAGGTAGTGGCCAGGATGGGTACGCCGCACAGCATGATCCCCTTGTAGGCCACGGTGTCACCCAGCGATACCGGGGCTCCATCCACTTCGAGGGAGACCCCGCCGAGCAGCAGCATGTTGAGCCCGGTAGCCGTCACCACGATGTCGGCCTCGATCTCGGCGCCAGACGTCAACTCGATACCGTGCTCGGTAAACCGGTCGATGCTGGCGGTCACGACCTCGGCCCGCCCGTCTGAGAGGACTTGGAACAGGTCACCGTCGGGCACGAGGCACAGGCGCTGGTCCCACGGGTCGTAGCGGGGGGTGAAGTGGGTGTCGACGTCGTATCCGGGGGGCAGGGCCTCGACCACGCCCTTGCGGATCCCCTTCTTCACCAGGGCCGGGGCCTTTCTGCTCATCTGAAAACTGAGCATGGTGAGGAGGACGTTCTTCCAGCGAACGATCCAGTGGGCCGCCGGTGCGGGCAAGAACCTCCGCATCGAATCGGCGAACCGGTCAGTGGCGGGCCTCGATACGACATACGTGGGTGAGCGCTGCAGCATCGTGACGTGTGCAGCTTGTTCGGCCAACGCGGGCACCAGCGTCACGGCGGTGGCCCCGCTGCCGATGACGACGACCCGAGCGTCGGCCCAGTCGAGGTCTTCGGGCCAGTGCTGAGGGTGCACGATGGTTCCTGCGAACGACTCCTCTCCGGCAAACTCAGGACGGTACCCCTCGTCGTAGCGGTAGTAGCCGGTGTTGCCCCAAAGGAACCCGCAGGTCATCTGTTCCCTGACCCCCGTATCGGTGTGCGCTACCTCGACCGTCCAACGGGCATCTTCGGTGGACCACGATGCCGACACCGCACGACGGTGGTACACCACCTTGTCCGCTACCCCATGAGTCCGAGCGGTGGCCCGGATGTAGGCCAAGATCGCCGGTCCATCAGCGATGGCCTCGGCCTCCACCCACGGCTCGAACGAGTAGCCGAGGGTGAACATGTCCGAGTCGGAGCGGACGCCGGGGTAGCGGAACAGGTCCCACGTCCCTCCCATGGCATCCCTGGCCTCGAGGATGGCGTAGGTGGTGCCTGGTCGCTCGGCTTCCAGGTGACATGCGGCACCGACCCCGGAAAGCCCCGCGCCGAGGATCAGCACGTCGACATGGTCCATAGGCGGTGAGTCTACGCACCGGCCCTGGCGGTGCTCCCGGAGTAGCCTGCCCATCATCGGCCACCCTGTTCGCCACCGTCTACAAAGGTCCACCACCCGACCATGACCCCTGGACCCACCACCCGACCATGACCCCTGGACCCACCACCCCGAGCGACCCTGCGGCCCTGGAGACGGCCATGGC